>ENA-ORTU01000167-ORTU01000167.1-human-gut-metagenome-genome-assembly--contig:-NODE-167-length-94447-cov-19.981407_pt1 | contig 94447 bp, 105 predicted proteins | sample MGYA00241910_ERZ509184 | MGnify/ENA primary metagenome ERZ509184 (study PRJEB26280, sample SAMEA2338847) | human gut metagenome | biome: human gut; feature: human-associated habitat; material: faeces... | reverse complement strand
TTGGGACATTTTTGCAAGTTAACACTTAAGACATTATCACAAATTAATCATAATTATTAGTGTGTTAGTGTAAAGTTATTGACAAATTTCATTAAATATGGTATAATCTAGACACATTTGAAAAGGGGGATATTATGAATATTTGTATTCAGGCTGCAGATGCTTCAACTCGTTTTGAAAAAAATAATACGGAGTTAAAGCGTTTATATTTGATTAAAAATATTGATACTATTAATTCTATTATGGCTAGAACACCTGGCTATTGTGGTTCATTTGGTACGGGTTATCCATTTTATGCACTGGATTCTAATTTAGAAGGGCAATTGCCTATTATTAATGAGCAAATACGTTATAATGATGAATTATTTGAAGAGGCGCAAAATTTAGGTACTAATTGGGTATGTGCTAGATGTTTGTCTACGACAGGACAAAATATGCCGGATTTAAAACAAATTTGTAAACCTTGTCCTCAGATTAAAGATTCATTAAAGCCAAGAAAAGTTATTAATAGATTGCCTGATGTTGATATGTGGATGATTTGTGCTGATAGCGAGATTGAAACTGCTAAGAGCACTTTAGCAAGATTGTTTGATTCTTTTGATATGTATACATCAGATGCTAATCCTGTACAGACTATTCGCGATGTTTCAGAAATTTCTACGGATTTAGAAAATGGAAAAATGCCAGATAAGTTACTTCCTTTAGATATTCATATTATTGAGTATTCTACATTAAGTAATTTATTTGATCAAATACCATTTGCTTTACAAAGTTCTATAGAGGATGGAACTGTTCCTTATTTACCTATTCATCCTGTATCTTTAAGAAAAACTTGGCAACATGATGATGTGGCGTATAATTTTGTTTTGGACTTTTTATATACCATGACACCATTTTCTTTAGATGGAAATTTAGCTAATAAGTTAGAATTTTCTAGACGTATTATTTCTAATACATTTACTAATGAACAGCTTACTGATGCTTTACATTCTGTGGCATCTCCATCGGTTGAACGTAGATTTGAAACACCACAATTACAAAAAACATATGAAAGAAGGATAGATTCATGGAGAAAATAATAGATTTACATATTCATACAAATTGTTCTGATGGAGTTATGACTCCTAAAGAGGTTATTGATGAAGCTGTTAATAATGGAGTTAGTGTCATTTCTATTGCTGATCACGATACAATTGATGCATATAGTGATGAGTTATTTCAATATGCAGCAGCTAAAAATGTTAAAATTATTCCTGCAGTTGAAATTTCTACTAAGACTGGGAAATGTGGGTTTCATGTTTTAGGATATAATTTTGATATGAAAAATGAAAATTTACTTAAACAATTATCAGCGTTAAGAAATGCAAGACATGATTATTTATATAATGTTTCTGAAAAATTAAATGAATTAGGCTATGTAGTAAATGTTTCAGAACTTGATAAAATAGAAGCTGTTACTAAAGCACATATTTATTCTGATGTAGTTACTAATTCAAAAAATGAAAAAGTTTTATTAGAAAATTTCGGACACATCCCCGACAAAGGAGAATTCATAGAAAGTATTATGAATGAAGGATGTCCTGCTTATGTTAAAAAAGCTAGTATTACTCCAGTAGAAGCAGCTAAGCTAATACGTTCTGCTGGTGGAAAAGTTGTCTTGGCACATCCGGTCGCTTATAAATATGAGGACAAGTTTATGCCTGAAGATACCTTAGAATTAGTTTGTGAAATGCATGCAGATGGAATTGAAGCTAATTATGTCTATGTTGATAAAGATAATAATAAAATTAATGAAACAGATTTTTGGAATCAATTTGCTAAAGAGAATAATTTAAAGTCAACTATTGGTTCTGATTTCCATAATAAAGATGGATTGCATCCTATTATTGGACTTCTTGGAGAAAAAATTACTATATCTGAAGATTATATTGATAGTCTTTTAGAGTGGTTAGAGAGTTGATATTTACTAGTTTTCAACAAATTTTGTTGAAAACTTTTTTTATTATTATTTTGGGTGATATTATGAAAGTTAAAATCTTTGATGAAGAGGATGAGAAGGATTTAGAGAGTGATATTAATGATTTTTTAGCTGACTTAGATGGAGAAGTTATTGATATTAAATATCAGGTTAGTGTAGGAGTTTTTAGTGAAGAACAGGTTTTTTGTTTTTCTGCTATGATTGTATATTATTAGAAAAAGAGAGTTCTTTTTCTTTTTTTTCTTTTGTGGTATGATTTAAATAATGGAGGGTACTTATGGAGAAGAAAAAAAAGAATGGTATACGTAAGAGTAGCTTTATTAAAGGAGCATTTATTGCTACTTTGGGGATTGTTCTTACTAAAATATTAGGAATTATTTATGTTATTCCTTTTCATGCTGTTATTGGTGAACGTGGAGGTGCCTTATACGGCTATGCTTATACGATTTATCTTTTGTTTATGTCTTTGTCTTCTGCCGGTATTCCTTTAGCAATCAGTAAGATAGTATCTGAATATCAAACACTGGGCTATTATAATGCTAAAAGAAGAGCATTTATTATTGGTAAAAAGATAGCATTATTATTAGGATTTATATGTTTTCTTTTACTTTTATTATTTGCTCCATGGATAGCTCATGCAGTTTTAGGAGATTTATCTGGTGGTAATACTATTTCTGATGTAACACTTGTTATTCGAGTGGTTGCTAGTGCTTTGTTAGTTGTTCCGGTTCTTAGTATTTATCGTGGTTATTTTGAAGGCCATAGATTTATGGAAGATCCATCTTTTTCTCAAGTATTGGAACAATTAGTACGTGTTTTCGTAATTGTTTTGGGTAGTTTTTTAGCATTAAAAGTATTTGATTTGTCTATTACCACTGCTGTTGGTATTGCGGTTTTTGGTGCTACTGCTGGAGCAATTGCTGCTTACTTATATTTGATATATAAGAAAAAGAAGAATAATTCAAAATTTAACGAAAAGATTCGTCCTGTTAATGAACCAATTATTACTAATAAACAGATATTTAAGAAAATTGTTATTTATGCAGTACCATTTATTTTGATTGATGTGTTTAAATCTCTTTATAATTATATTGATATGGTTACTGTAGTAGAAGGACTTGTTCAATATGCTAATTTTAGTGTAGTGGATGCTGAAACTATTATGAGTATGTTATCTACTTGGGCTGCTAAATTTAATATGATAGTACTTTCTATTTCTACGGGTATTATTATTAGTTTAATTCCTAATTTAACTACTAGTGTTGTTAAAAAGGATTATGATGATATTAACCATAAAATAAATCAAGCTTTTAGTATTTTGCTGTTTTTTACTTTACCAATGACTTTAGGTATTAGTTTTTTAGCTGATTCTATTTGGACTGTGTTTTACGGGACTAGTGAATATGGTCCAAGTGTATTATCATACTTTATATTTGTTGGTTTTATGATTGGGTTATTTACTTCTACAGTTTCTATTATTCAAGTGTTAAAGGATTATAAGACAGTTATTTGGAGTTTAGTTATTGGTGTAGTTTTGAAATTTTTATTGAATGATAATTTGATTATGGCGTTTTATAAGATGGGATTACCGGCGTATTATGGTGTTATAACAGCTAGTTTGATTGGTTATTTTGTATCCTTTATGATTTGTATTATACGTTTAAAATTTAAATATAAAATTAATTATGAAAATCTAACAAAAAACCTTATTGATACTATTTGTGGATCTATGCTAATGATTGTAGGGTTATTCTTAGTTGATTTAATTTTACCTTCTACAGATAGTAGAATTATTCATTTAGTTTATATTGTTGTTTATGTTGCTATTGGAGTTTTCATTTATATTATTTATATGTGGAATACGAAATCTATGAAGCGTATTTTCGGAAATAGATTACCTTCTAATATTAAACTATTTCATCGCAAAAAAAAGCATTAGCTTTTTACTAATGTTTTTTCTTTTGCTATAGCTTTGTTTAGCATATAGCGATGGTTATCGAATAGGTCTATTGTGTCTAGGTCTTCTTTTTTTATCCAGATTAAAGAATGCTCTTTTTTTTCTTCTTCTGCAATATCCTGTTGTTTTTTTGAGTTTAGTATAACTAAATATGGATAGTAGATTGCTTCTCTATTTTGATTTTTATGCTCCACAAAGAATTTTGATATATTGATAGCATCTACTGGATGTATTTCTTTTATATCATCAAATCCTGTTTCTTCTCTTAATTCTCTTAATTCTCTTATTACTGCTGATTCTTTTTCTTCATTATTATCTATTCCACCAGTTACTAGAGAATTTTGGTAATTTACTTTATTCCATCCTAGAAATAGATATTCATCTTTATATTGAACAATGATTGCGATATTTTCTCTTTTTATCCAAGGATAGTTCTCACGAGGCGCATAATCGCCTTCTTCAATATAATAAAAATTTACCTTATCCATATTTTCACCTTATTTTTTCTTTTTTAGATTTTTAAGTTTATGATAAACTGCGAAAGCAATATTATATGCATGATACCAGAATGGTGAGATAATATAATCAAATTCACCAATTAGTTCTACTACATGTCCACCAAAACTTTTTTTGAATAGGTATAGTCCATATAGAGGATTTTCTTTTCTGAAATCTCCTGTAATACCATAGAAGTTATAACGTTTATAACCGTTTTCTACAGCAAATTTTACTCCAGCAAAATGAATTGTATAAGCAGATTGGAATTGCATTACATCATCTAATGTTCCACCGTGTAGAGAAAGTACTTCATTACCATAGATTAAGAAGAGAATTCCACCTAATAGTTTTTTGTTTCCATACTTTTCTTTGTAGTCTTTTATTTTTTCTAATTGTTTCTTTAGTCTTTCAATTTCTTGTTCGTTCTTTTTATTATTTTGTTCATATTTTTTAGGATTCATTTTTAAGATGTTATTTTCATGTTTATAAATACGATTCTTTAATTCTTTTTCATTTGTTTCTAATTCTTCTTTTGTATTTGTTTCAAATTCTAGAAAGTCAATTTCTGCTACTAATATTTTTAGTATTCCGTCATCATAAAGCGAGTCCCACATACTTTCATAGTAAGATAAGGGTCTATCTACAAATTCTCGTCTATCACTAGTATGTTGCATAATATCTTTAAATAAAGGTAGTTCTTTTTTTGATATTTCTCTTGTATGAATTCCAGAACGTTCGTTTTTTCTTAATATTTGTCTTGTCTTTGATTCCATGTCTTTCATGACATCGTTTAGTGTTTTATCTTCTGTTTCAATGATATGCATCCAACGTGGTTGAAGAGTATCTTGCATTAGATTAAATCCAAAGTGTTTATAGCCTAAACTTTTTAAATTTTCAATACAGATACTATTATCTAATCCGTTTTCTACTACATCTCCATTATTATCATGTTCTTTGTATTCTACATAAGGATCTATTTTTATAAATATTGCATGTTCTTTTTTTGCGTATTCTTTTAGTTGTTTTGTAAACTCTTCTAGAACATCTTTATCTTTATAGTCTAATAAGAATCCACGAGGAGCATAAAACATTTTCTTTTTTATTATTGGTAATGTTTTTGCTAGTATTAAGCTTCCCGCTATGATTTTATTATCTTTTTCTAGTCCAATATAATGGGCAACCCATCCATTTTTCCTTTTTAGATGTGCCCAGGAAATGGTTTGATAGAAAGTGATTTCTGGATTTTTATCAGCAAATTTTTTAAATTCTTTTTCACTTATTTTTTTTAACTTCATTTTCTATCTCCTTCTTACTTTTATTTCTAACCATCTTTCTATAGAATGGAACTAGTTTTGTAAATACAAAATACATTAATTTGTTAGTAACATAGTCAAATTCTCCTAAGAACTCAATATAGTCTCCACCAAATTTCTTTTTAAATTCATGTAGTCCAAATCTGGGGTTTTCTTTTGATAAATCTCCTATGGTTCCAAATTGGTCATAGACTTTTAATCCTTTTTCTTTACAATATTTAATATGTTCTTCATAAGTGTAATAGTTCACATAGGTTTCAGTTAATATATTATGATTTCCTGCATATAATACCCAGGCTTTGTCTGCATATTCTACAATCATATGAGCACTTAATGTTAAGTTATTTCCATATTCTTTTTTATAGTTTTCAAATTTTTTAATTTCTTTGTTGTAATTATCTTTTTGTTTAGTTAATTCATTTAACTTATTTTTAGCACTTTTACTTAAATTGTCGATTGGTAAGATTGAAATTTGATTGTTTACAGTTTTTAGGTTTTCTTTTATTTTTTTTATTGTTCTATCGATATCTACTTTCCCTAAAAAGAGTGTGGCTTTTCCGTTTTTGCTACCATTAAATATATCATATAAAGTATTATAGTAATCTTCATTATAGGATACAAAGTCTTTTCTTGTTTCGGTTAAAGTCATCAAATGATAGAAATCTTTTAAATCTTTTTCTGTTCCGATTTCAACATAAGTATCTAGCTTTTTGGCTTTAGCGATTCTTTGTTTTGTAGTTTTTGAAAAATGCTCTTCTATTTTATCTAAAGACTGGTTTAAGTCAATTCTAAAGGTATATCTTGGTTGCATTGTCTCAAAGTTTTTAGTAAATCCTAAATGTTTATATCCTAGTTTTTTTAGATTTTCAAAGATTTTATTTGTATCATATGGTAGAGACTGTTCTTCATCTAAGTAGTTGTAATCTTTGTAGATTAAATCAGGATCTATCTTTACAAATATTGCTTTTTTACTTCTGGCAAACTTGATTATTTCTCTAGTCATTTCTTCTAATAATTTTTCATCTCCATAGTTTATTACATAGCCTCTTGGACAATAAAAATAACAGTAATTCATAGGAAGGTGTTTTTGTAGTAACAGGGCTGTTCCTAAAATATTTTTTTTCTCATCTACTAATCCTAAGTAGTATGGAGTTAGATTTTTCTTTATTTTTGATAGTTCTCCCCAGGAATATGATTGTAAGAAGTGTGATTTTGGTTGTTTCTTTAAATAATTTTCGTATGCTTCTTCACTTAAACGTGCTAATCTTGCCATTTTTATCATCCTTTCTTTTCTCTTATTAGTATACCATAAAAAATAATAATCAACAAAAAAGAACACTTGATTCGTGTTCATAACATATACATTCCATCCTCTTTTTGTAAATAGTCATTTTGAGGCTCTTTTTCTAATTTTGATATTCTTTTTTTTAAATTGTTAATTTCTTGTTTTAATTTCTCTATTTCTTGATAGATGTTAGATCCATCTTTTGGTGGAGGTACTGGTGGTAAATTAAAGTTTGGAATATATGGAAATGGAAATTGATTCATAAGTTTATCCTCCTTTTTATTATATGCATGTAGCTATATTTCTGTTATAATATATGATGGATGTGATATTATGAGACTTAGAAATGTAAAAAATAAGGAAGAAATATTAAGTTCCTCTTCTTTTTTGGTAAAAGACCCTAAAAATTATTGTGGACACTGGTCCAATTATTTTAATAATTCTAATCCTATTTATATTGAAATTGGAATGGGAAAGGGACAGTTTATACGTGAAAATGCTAAACGTTATCCAGATATTAACTTTATTGGTATTGAAAAGTACGATAGTGTTGTTGCGAAATGTTTACCAAAAATTGATGATAATTTAAAAAATTTAGCTATCGTTCGTATGGATGCTTTAGAAATAGATCGGGTTTTTTCTCATGAAGTTGATCGGATTTATTTAAACTTTTCTGATCCTTGGCCTAAAAAACGGCATCATTTGCGTAGACTTTCTAGTAGAATTTTTTTGGAGAAATATGAAAATATTTTTCGTAAGGATTCAGATATATGTATGAGAACAGATAATTCTGATTTGTTTTGTTATTCTTTGATGAGTTTTAGTGAAGCCCGTTATGTCCTTAAAAATCTTACTTTAGATTTACATCAACAAATGCCTGATAATCTTATCACTACAGAGTATGAGGACCGTTTTTCTTCGAAGGGAATGCCTATTTATAGTGTGGAAGCGGTGAAAGTGTCTAATACAGTAAATAAATAGAAAAAATTTTTACATTTAATGAAAATTTGATATAATGTAATAAGAGTAGGTGAAATATGAAGAAAAGAATAGTTTTACTCTCTATTATGCTATTATTAGTGTCTGGGTGTAGTATTCAGACTTTGAGTACTACTAGTTTCGAAGATAATATTTCTATGATATTGTCAGATGATACTACTTTAGCAAATGTTAATTTTGATGGTTATCAGTATTATGTTCCGGACGGAATGCGTTTTGTTAATAAAGATGATTACAATGCTCTTTTGCAAGATAAATACGCTAATCGTTATTATTTATATGTTGATGCTATTGGGTATTTCCATGATACTAAAAATACTTATAAAATAAATAAAGATGCTTATTATTCAAAAAAATTGAATTACAACAAGAAAAATGGTTATATTGAAATTAATGAGATTGATGATGAGTATTTTGTTGAAATGGTTTTTAATTATTGTAAGATAGAAGCTTATATACCCAAGAAATATCTTATTCCTGTTATTAATAATATGAGTTATATTTTACAGTCTGTAGATTTTCACGATAAAATTTTAGAGAGTTTGATTGGAGAAAATGTTTTAAATTATAAAGAAGAAAGTTTTAATATTTTTGAATCTAAGGAAGATACTGACGACTCTGTCTTAAAATATGAAGATTATCAACAGGCAGATATTAATAGTGCAAATATAACTGATGAAGATAACTTTGAGGTAAACGAAATAGATTAGAAGAGGTGAAATTATGGGCGTTTTTGATAAAATTAAGAATGCGCTTTTTGAGGAAGAATACGTTGAGGTAGAAGAAAAGCCAAAAGCTAAACCAAAAGCTAAACGAGATAAACCCAAAAAAGAAAATAAGGAATCTGTAAAGGTTCATGAGAATAAGCCGATTGCTAAAAAGATAGTATTACCTTCTAAAAAAGAAGAAGTTACTGATGATTTTGATGATTATAAACCTAAAGACGAAGACTTTGAGATTGTTCCTGATAGAGAAGAAAAAGAATCTACTTCCGAATTTAGATTTCCTGCAGTAGATGATAGAGAGTTTGAAGAAAATGAATATCAGGAAGAACCTAAGATTGTAGGAGTAGTAAAGGAAGAGGAAATAAAAACGGTAGAACAGGATAATTTATATCAAGGATATAAAAGAGAAGCAGAACCATATCATAACAAGCCTTCTTCTGTACAAGATGCTTATCATGGACGTGAATCTAATTTATATCATAGTGATTATAATGACTCTGTTTCTATACATGAGTATGGTACTTATGAGAAAGAGAAAAAGCCTGTATTTAAACCATCGCCAATTATTTCTCCTATTTATGGAATTTTGGATAAAAATTATAAAAAAGAGGAAATTGTTCCAAAGAGAGAAGTACGATTAACTAGTTATACTAGAGAACATATGAGTGTTGATGATGTTAGAAGAAAGGCTTATGGTAATTTAGCAGAAGATATAGCGGCTGACATCGATGGTAAATCTAGCTCTTATGTAGAGAAAGAGGTAAAAGAAGAACTTGATGATGCAGATAATTTGCTGGTTGATTTGAGTAGTGATGATGAAAAACCAAGGGTTTCTGAAGTTACTGTTGGTGATGCTGAAGAATATTTTAGAGATTTAGGTTTAGAATATAATATTGATTATAAAGATTCTAGCAAAGAGAAAGCTACTGGTCGTAGAGCTAATCGGGATTATGATGATGCCGACGAGCCAAAGCATGAGCAAAATATTGATGAAGAAGTAGAAACTAAAAAGGAAAAGACTTCTACTGATCCAACAACTGATGATAACCTTTTTGATCTTATTGATTCTATGTATGAAGAAGAAGAGAAAGAATAAAAGGAGGCATTGTTATGGACGTATTAAATGCAGTTTTACCAGTATTATTATATATATTTGGTATCATATTATTAATAGTGTTAATTATTTTAGGAATAAGAATGATTCAGATCTTGGATAAGGCGGATAAGATGTTAGATGATGCTAATGAAATATTGGAAAATGTAAGTGAGAAGGTTAATTCATTTAATGGATTTTTCGATATTTTGGATAAGACAGGGTATGGCGTTTCTGTAATAGGAGATAAAGTAATTGGACTTTTCTCTGGTATTGTTTCTAAAATATTTAATAAAAATAAAAAGGATGAGGAGGATTTATATGAGTAAAGAGAAAAAATCTGGATTAGGTAAATTTTTAGCTGGAGCAGCTATTGGTGCTGGACTTGGTATTTTGTTTGCTCCAAGAAAAGGGAGCGAAACTAGGGCAGCTTTAAAAGCTAAAATTAATGATTTAGTAGCCCAAATAAAAAATATTGATATGGAAGAAGTAAAAGAAGAATTTAGTCGTAAAGTAGAAGAAATTAAAGAAGGATTAGCCGATTTAGATAAAGAAAAAGTATTAGAAATTGCTAAAGAAAAAGCTACGCAATTAAAAGAAAAAGCACAGGAACTTGTTGATTTAGCAATCGATAAGGGTACTCCAATGCTTAGAGATGCTGCCGAAGAAGTTCGTTTAAAAGCTATTGATGTTACTAAAGATGTATTAAAAAAATTAGAAAAGGGAGAAAAGAAATAATTCTTTTCTTTTTTGGTACTTTTCAAAAAATTAAAACTATGATATATTAGATACATCATTTTTCGTTGATAAATGATTAGTAGTAATTATTTTTTCTTATAGAGATCTAGTGGTCGGTGCAAACTAGAGGAAAATAATTATGAATTACAACATTTGGAGAAAAAACGTTTATCGCGTTAAGATAGTAGAGGGTATAGAGAAATCTATAAAGTAAGGTGGTACCGCGAACTATTCGTCCTTATAGGGGGAATAGTTCTTTTTTTTGGAGGTGATTTTATGCATACAGAATATGAAGTTCGTATTCTAGAAATTGATGAAGTAGAAATTGAAAAAAAATTGAATAGTCTTGGAGCTGAATTACAATGGGATCATTTACAAAAGCGATATGTTTATGATTTTATTCCAAAAATTGATGGTAAATGGATTCGTTTGCGTACTAATGGTGATAAGACAACTCTTACAATAAAAAATATTGTGTCGTCTCAAATCGATGGTACACAAGAGTTAGAGGTTGTTGTAGATGATTTTGAAAAAACGAATTTAGTTTTAAACGAGCTTGGTTTTGTTGCAAAAGGTTATCAAGAAAATAGACGTCGCCAATATATTTTGGATGGAGTAGAAATTGATATAGACTCTTGGCCTTTGATTCCTACGTATTTAGAAATTGAGGGGAAAAGTGAACAAGAAGTATATCAAGTTCTAGAAAAACTTGGTATTTCCAGAGATTCTGCTACTAGTAGAGATGTTGAAGGAATATATTTGGATTATGGTTATGATTTAGAAAAAATATATGATTTAAAATTAGAGGAGGAGAGAAGATGACATTTTTTGAAGAATTACAGTGGAGAGGACTAATTAAGGATACGGCTGGTGAAGATTTGGCTGATAAATTGAATGGAGAACCTATTACTTTTTACTGGGGGACTGATCCTACTGCGGATAGTTTGCATTTGGGCCATTATTCTTCTTTGGTTACTGCTAAAAGATTGGCTAAAGCAGGACACCATCCAATTTTACTTTGTGGTGGAGCAACAGGACTTATTGGTGATCCTAGACCTACTGCTGAGCGTGAAATTATTTCTAAGGAGCAACTTGCTAAAAACTTAGAAGGAATAAAAGCACAGGTTAGTCGTATTTTTGAAGGAAAAGCAGAAGTTGTTAATAACTATGATTGGTTTCAAGGATATGAACTTACTGATTTTTTACGTGATGTTGGGAAGTATATTAATGTAAATTATATGTTGGATAAAGATATCATCCGTAGAAGATTAGAAACTGGTATCACTTTTGCTGAATTTACATATACGTTGATACAGGGTTATGATTTTTTATGGTTATATGAAAATAAAGGTTGTATTTTACAAGCAGAAGGATCTGATCAATGGGGAAATATTACTACTGGACTTGATTTAATTAAGAAAAAGACTGGTAAAGATGCTTATGCTTTTACTATGCCGCTTGTTTTAGATAAGTATGGTAATAAATTTGGTAAAAGTGAAGGAAATGCATTGTGGCTTGACCGTAATAAAACGTCTAGTTATGAATTATATCAGTATTTGATTAATGTTGATGATGAGATGGTTATTTCTTATTTAAAGATATTTACTTTTTTGACGCCAGAAGAAATTATGCAATTAGAAAAGTCTAATCAAGAGAATCCACATTTAAGGGAAGCACATAAAGCTTTGGCACGTGAAATTATTACAGATTTGCACGGGGAAGATGCTTATTTGGAAGCTGTTAAAATTAGTGAATCTTTATTTAGTGGTAATATAAAAGAGCTTTCTGCTAAAGAGTTAGAAGATGCCTTTAAAGGAATTGAACCATTTGTTGCGAAGGATGCAAATTTAGTTGATTTCTTAGTAGATTTTGGTATTTGTTCTAGTAAAAGAGAAGCTCGTGAATTTATTAGTAATGGTTCTATTAGTGTTAATGGTGATAGGGTGACAGATTTAGATTATCAAGTTACTAAAAATGATTCTATTGAACAAAAATATGTAGTTATTCGACGTGGAAAGAAAAAATATTTTATTGGTAAGTTTCAATAGTTAACAGTAAAATCTATCTTTTTAGATAGATTTTCTTTTTTTCTCTTTTCATGTTTTTTCTTTTTTGTTAAAATGAAATTAGAGTGGAGATGATGTAGATGCAACGTTATATAAAAATAATACTTTTCTTTATTGTTTTCATAGTAATTATTGTTGGTTGTTCTTTTTTCTTCTTTTATCAGAAAAAGGAGATACGTTATCTAGATACTATTGATGCAACTACAGTAGTGAATGATGTTATTTATGCGGTTGGTCGTAATAATGATAATGATAAAGAATTAACAAAGGCTAAGTTTTCTATATATAATAGTAAGCAAGAAAAGATATATGAGAAACTTTATAATACGGGTTATACTAGTAGATTTTATGATTTATTAGTAGATGATGAAGATGTTGTTATTGTTGGCGAGTATGAGAAGACTAAAAAAGATTATAAAAATAATAATTCTACTGCGGTAATATTAAAGTATGATGAAGAAGGACAATTGCTGTTTGAAAAAGAAGTTAGTGATACTAATTTTTATGATGTTTTAGCTTGTGATGATGGCTATTTGGCTATCGGTACAAGTCATGATAAAAATAAGACAAAGGGAGTTCTTGTTAAATTTCATACTGATGGGACATTAGATTGGAAAAAAGAATATGGTACGGAAAATACTGAATTTACCGCAGGTGTTTTTTATCATAATAAAATATATGTAACTGGTATAGAAAATCAATCGGGAGTTCTAGTTTCTTTTTCTAGAGATGGTAAGTTAATTGATTCCATTCATGAAGAAACTGATTCTTTAGGTTTTTCTAGCATTACGGTGGTTGCAGATTCTCTTGTTTTATCAGGAGGAAAAAAAGTAACTGAAGACTTTTCTCAACCTTTACTTGTTAAGTATGATTTAGACTTAAGTTATATTGATTCTGCTATTTATAATTCTAAATATTCTGGACGTTTTTTGAAAGTTATTACTGATAATAATGATGATTTGGTTGTACTTGCTAGTACAGTTGAGGGTAAGAAAAATAAAGATGTTCATCATGCATATATAGGAAAATACCGTGAGGATTTAACAGAGGCTTCTGTTGTTCCATATTATAATGAAGAGGACGATTACTTTACAGATGTTTCACTTATGCAGGATACTTATTTAGTATCTGGGTATTCTTTTTATTCCGATCAAGGATATTTGAGTAAATTTTTATCTTATAGTGAGGCTTTAAAAGTATTGGAGGTAAAATAAATGAAGATTACATTAGTTCGTCATGGTCAGACCGAATTTAATTATCAGAATGTACTTCAGGGAAGAAGTAATCATCAATTAAATGATACTGGTCGTAGACAATGTCAGAAATTACGAGAGAAACTTAAAGATATTAATTTTTCTTTTTGTTACATGTCACCGTTGATTCGTACCGTTGAGACGGCATTTATTTTGGTTGGGGATCGTGTCGAAACTTTTCCTGATAATCGGTTAATCGAACGTGATATGGGGGAGTTAGAAGGAAAGCCAAGAGAACAGTATGATGTTAATAAATATTGGAATTATGATTTGAATTCTTCTGATTTTGGTGTAGAACCGGTACAGGAAGTTTTTGCTCGTTGTCAGGACTTTTTAAATTATGTTACTAAAAAGCACTCTAATGAACATATTCTAGTTGTTGCACATGGAGCGACGATTCGAGCTCTTCATCATTTATTACATCACAATAATTTACGTGGTAATTTGCTGGATGTTAATATTATTAATTGTTATTGTGAAACGGTGGAGGTGGAGTAAAGATAGTTAATGTTTGACGAGGATATTATTTCTTCTCTAAAGGAAATTTGGAATTTTACAAAGTTAAATCAGACTATTGAACCATGTGATGTTATTTTTGCTTGTGGTTGTTCTAATTTGGATATTCCTGTTAGATGTGCAGAACTATTTAAGCAAGGATATGGAAAGAAGATATTATTTGCTGGTGGAGTAGGTAAGATAACTAAAGGAAAATTCCAGAAGTCCGAAGCTGAAATCTATCGAGATATAGCTATTCGTCACGGTGTTCCTAGTGAACAAATTTTACTAGAAACTAGATCTACCAATACTGGTGATAATTTTAGATTTTCTAAAACGATATTAGAAGAATATAAATTTGAAAGTATTTTGGTTGTACACTTTGCCACTTCTGAAAGGCGAACTTTAGCCACTGCTCAAGCTATTCTTCCGGAGTATCGTTTATTCATTACTTCTCCAGAGTTAACTTTTTCTGCTTTTTTGTCAAAGTTACAGCAAAGCTCTGAATATTTTTATAGAGAAGTCTCTTTACTTGTTGGTGATATTCAACGTATGATTATTTATCCACAGCTGGGGTGGCAAAAGGAAGTGGATATTCCTGATATTATCATTCAAACGTATTATTTTTTGAAAGAGAAAGGGTTTCATCAATTCATTTATTCTCCTTCTGATATTTTAAAATTGATAAATGATCATCATATTAGTGTTAGTAATGTTAATTTGTTTTCATAAAATAAAAAATCGATAGTTTTTACTATCGATTATTTGTTGTAGAATTCAACGATTAATGCTTCATTAATATCAGCATTAAGTTCATTTCTTTCAGGAAGTCTAACGTATGTTCCTTCCATTTTTCCTTCATCATAAGTAACGAAATCAACACGTTTTGATACTTTTGCTAAGCTATCAGCTACAACTTTTAAGTTTTTGTGATCTTCTTTAATAGAAATTACATCTCCCACTTTAACTTGGTATGATGGAATATCTACTTTTTTACCATTTACTGTAACATGTCCATGATTTACTAATTGTCTAGCTCCACGACGAGTAGTAGCAAATCCAATTCTGTATACTAAGTTGTCTAAACGAGATTCTAGCATTCTTAAGAAGTTAGTACCTGTAACACCTTTTAATTTAGAAGCTTTATCAAAAGTATTTCTGAATTGTCTTTCGTTTACTCCATACATGAAACGTACTTTTTGTTTTTCTTTTAATTGAGTTCCGTAATCAGATAATTTTCCTTTACGAGCATTTCCATGTTGTCCTGGTCCATATGGACGACGAGCTAATTCTTTTCCTGTTTCAGTAATAGAAAATCCAACGCGACGTGCTTTCTTATAACTTGGTCCAGTATATCTTGCCATATATGTACTCCTTTCCTTATATTACATTCATTGAAATGATTTAGTCGTATCTTAGGGAGTTTTTCTTTCTCTTTCGCGTAAACAGCTATGGTTACTTGATTTTACGAAAAACACTTTAAAACACTCTAAATCTGCTGTTTCAAGTGAATTGCAGTTATAATTATATGATAAATTTGTTGATATGTCAATCTTTTGTTTTTATATTAACAGATTCATTTTTGTTTTTAAATATATTTCTTACTTTTTGTTATTTATTCCTAGATATTTTTTTAAAATAGTAGAAATTTGTTCATGGTTTGTGGTAGAATAGGGATAGATGATAAGGTGGTGAAGTATGCAAGGGCAGTATTTGATTATTGGGTCTTATTTAGTCGTTTGTATTATTATTGTTATTGTTGTGCTTCACATTCTTAGGAAAAGGATTGCTAATAAATATCGAAGCAAATTACGTGAATTGGAAGTTGCTAAAAACATGGTTGCCAGTACACCTGTTTCTTTGGAATTATCAAAAGTAGAGCCTATTATTAAAAACGATAAAATGGAAGAGAAGTATAATGATTGGCAAGATCGTTTTGATCAGATTCGCGAAACAAGATTATCTCAAATCGATGATATGCTTATTGACTTGGATATTTATATCGATAAAAAAGATTATAAAAATTGTGTTTATCGTTTGGCTAAGACGGAACTAGAGATTTATCGAGTACGTGAATCTGCTGATTCTTTATTAGACGAGATTAAGGAAATTACTTTAAGTGAAGAAAAGTATCGTTCTATCGTTATTAAGTTAAAGACGAAATATCGTGAACTTAATAAGGAATTTCAGGATCATCGTCAAATGTATGATGAGATGCAAGAAGCTGTAGAATTACAATTAGAGAATATAGAGCGACGATTTTTAGATTTTGAAAAAGTAATGGAAAAAAATCAATATAGTGAGGTTGTTCATATTGTAAAAGCCTTAGATACTATGATTGAGCATATGGGAATTGTTATTAAAGAAATTCCGGATTTATTGTTAATGGCTAAACAAGTTATTCCTAATCGTATGAAAGAAGTAAAGGAACTTAATGAGGATATGGTACAAAAGGGATATCCATTGGATTATCTTAATGTTCCTTATAACTTAGAGGAATCTCAAAAAAATATTGATCATATCTTGGATAAAGTAAGAGTTTTAAATTTAGAGGATTGTATGTTTGAATTGAAAACTATGCTTGATTATTATGATTCTTTATTTGTGGATTTTGAAAAGGAAAGATTGTCTCGTAAGGCATATGTTGAGATGGAAGCAGATTTTTCTAAAAAACTTGAAAAAACTAATAAAGTAGTACAAGAAGTTTATAACCAGTTAGATGATATTAAAAGTATGTATGATTTAAATGATCAAGATGTTGAGACTATTCATGATGTTAATAAAATATTAGTTGTTATAAATGATGATTACAAAAAAATGCTTGCGAAGGTAGAAGCCAAATCTTCTCCGTACTCTATGTTGCAAAAAGAAGTTGAGGAGCTTACTATCCGTTTAAAAGAAATGGAAGATGACTTGGATCAGGCTTTAAAGTCATTAGGTAATATGTATGATGATGAAGTTAGAGCTAGAGAGCAGTTGGAGGAGATTGAATCTTTCTTGAAACAGAGTAAAGAAAAAATGCGGGGATATAAGCTTCCAATTATTACTAATAATTATTTTGTTCAGTTGTCTGAAGCTAATGAAGCTATTGAAGAGGTAATTAAAGAGTTGGAAAGAAAACCAATTGTTATAAAAACTCTAAATACAAGGGTAGATACAGCAAGAGATTTGGTTTTAAAATTATATAATACAACAAATGAGATGATTAAGACAGCACAACTTGCTGAAATGGCTATTGTATTTGGAAATAGATATCGTTCTGTTTATGATGATGTTGATTCTGGTCTTGATGATGCAGAAAAGTTATTCTTTAAAGGTGAGTATAAGAGAGCTTTAGATATTTCTATTAAGGCGGTTTCTTTGGTTGATGAAAATATATATAGGAAGTTGTTGGCTGTGTATGACAAGTAGAATGAAACGAGGCTTTGGTACTTATGAAATACTAACAGTGTTCGTAATGTTACTTATTATTGTGGGGGTTTTATTAGCTGGTGTTTTTAAAACGGATTATAAGGAAAAGTATGCTGTTATGGAAAATAATGCTAGAATGTTTTCGTTAACGGTTGCTAATTTATATTTAGAAGATGGAACGCAAGATGTTTATTATTTACAAACAATTATGGATAAAAGACTTCTTTCCAATATTAAAAATCCTTTTAAAGGTGATAAGTATTGTGATGCCTTTACTTCGAAAGTTAAAATAATAGATAATAAAAAGTATGTTACTTTAGAATGTGGAAATTATTTGATTTATCAGCAAGATAGTTTAGATAAGCCATACTCTATTTATCAAGTTGGTAGTTGGTCCTCTAAAAAGCCAGATGGTAAAGTACAGGAGACTACGTTTTATAATTATCAAAAAAATAATAAAAATGGTTTTTCAGAGGGCTTAGAAGAAGATATTTTCTTATATGAATTCAATAAATTAAACGGTACTAATTATGAAACTATTAAAGATGTTCCTGAAAAATATCATATTTCTAAAGAAACTATGTATCGATATATGAAAAAAGTTAATTAATAAAGGAGAAATGGTTTTCTTCTTTTTCTTTTTATGATAAAATACGAGAAGAAATTGAGGTGTCATATGAAGAGAGTAATTTTAATTAAATATGGAGAGCTTAGTACTAAAAAAGGAAATCGTAATTTTTTTATTAATACACTTTATCAGAATATTAAGAATAAGTTAAAAAGTTTTGATGTTTCTATTTTTAAGGATCGTAGTCGTATGTATATTGAATTTCATGATTCTGAGTTAGAGGAGATAAAAAAGCGATTGGATTGCGTATTCGGTATTCATATGTATCATATTGCTTATATTGTTGATACTAATATTGATTCTATTAAGAATTTGTTAATTGAATTAGTTCATGATTTATCATTTAAAACATTCAAAGTGGAAACTAAAAGAAGTGATAAGTCGTTTCCTATCCATAGCCAAGAAATGAATCATCTTCTTGGTGGGGTAGTTTTAAAAAATAAAATGGGTGTTTCCGTAGATGTACATAATCCTGAATTATTTATCAAATTGGAAATTAGAGAAGATCACAGTTATATTTATTTTAATGCCTATCGTGGAGCTGGTGGATATCCGATTGGTACTCAACCTAAGGGAATGTTGATGTTATCAGGCGGTATTGATTCGCCAGTTGCTGGTTATTTAGCAATGAAGCGTGGCATTTCTATTGATTGTATTTATTTTGAAGCCATTCCGCATACTAGTTTGGATGCTAGAAATAAAGTAATTGAACTTTCTAAAAAATTGGCAAAATATACAAGTGAAGTTCATTTACATATTGTTAATTTTACTTCAATTCAAGAAGAAATTTATAAAAATTGCCATCCTAGTTATTGTATTACTATTATGCGCCGTATGATGTATCGAATTATGGAAAAATTAGCTAATAAATATCATGGTTTTGCTATTGTTAATGGTGAATCAGTTGGTCAAGTAGCTTCTCAAACGCTTACTAGTATGCGTGTTATTAATGAAGTGACTTCTATGCCAGTTTTAAGACCTGTTGCTTGTTTTGATAAATTGGAAATTATTGATTTGGCTAAAAAAATTGATACTTACGATATTAGTATTTTACCATATGAAGATTGTTGTACAGTATTTGTTCCAAAGCATCCTGTTATCAATCCTTCGTTAGATCAAGCAAAAAAAGAAGAAGAAAAATTTAATTTTTTGCCAATGATTGATTATGCTGTAGATAATGTTGATACCATTGTTGTTTGTGAAACAGAGAAAGAATTTTCGGATTTGTTATAAATTTCCAATTGATTTTTTGTATTAAATTCAGAAAAGTTCACAACCTATGAATGTAGGAGGTGAATGAAATGAACAACACAAAGAATTCTACTATGAAAATGAGAGTTCCTGGTGCTAAACAAGCTATTGATAAAATGAAATATGAAATAGCTAATGAATTTGGTGTTAATTTAGGACCAGATGCTACTAGCCGTGCTAATGGTACAGTTGGTGGTGAAATCACAAGACGTTTAGTTCAAAATGGAATGAACCAAGTTAGTGGAAGCTATAATAACAAATAATGAGTGATAGCTTACAAGATAGGTGATTAAGCCTATCTTTTTGTTTTATTATTTTTCCTTTTATTTTCTTTCATAAATATGTTATAGTATGAGTATATAAAAGCGAGGAGAGATTTTATGAAATTATTATCAGTAAATGCAGGTAGTAGTACTTTAAAATTTCGTTTATATGAAATGCCTGAAGAGAAATTAATTATGAAAGGCCAATATGAACGTATTGGTTTGGAAGGCTCTTGTTATAATTTAAAAATTGGAAATGAGAAATTTTCTGCTTTAGTAGAATTAAAAGATCATAAAGATGCTGTTGCATTGTTACTTGAGCATTTGTTAGAACATAAGGTTATTTCTTCTTTGGATGAAATAGAGGCTGTTGGTCATCGTATTGTTCATGGTGGGAACAAATATTCTAAGTCTGTAAAAATTGATGATAGAGTACTTTTAGAGGTAGAGTCTATTTCACCACTTGCTCCACTTCATAATCCTGCTGCATTAAAGGGTATTCGATCTTTTATGGAGGCTATTCCTAATGCTTTAAATGTTGCTTGTTTTGATACTGCTTTCCACCAAACGATTGATGAAGCAACTTATTTATATCCTGTTCCATATGAATGGTATGTTAAGTATGATGTTAGAAAATATGGATTTCACGGTTTAAGCCATAAGTTTATTACGGAACAAATGACTGATATTTTAGGTAAAGTACCAAATTTAATTATTTGTCATATTGGTAGTGGTTGCAGTATTACTGCTGTAAGAGATGGAAAATCGATTGATACTTCCATGGGATTTACCCCTAATGCCGGAATTATGATGGGAACTCGTTCTGGTGATATTGATTATTCTTTAATTAGTTATATTATGAATAAGGAAGAACGTAGTTTAGAATGGGTTGATAAGAAGCTTAATTTTGAAAGTGGATTACAAGGAATTGCCGGAATGAGTGATTTACGTGATATTGATCGTGCCTATGAAGCTCATGAGCAAAAAGTAGTTTTGGCAATTGATATGTATACTAATAAGATTGTTGATTATATTGCCAGATTTTATATGAAACTTGGTGGTAGTGTTGATGCTATTTGCTTTACTGCCGGTGGTGGAGAAAACGATCCAATTATTCGTCGTGAGGTTATGAAAAAACTTGCTCCTATTGGTGTTTTGGTAGATGATGAAAAAAATAATTCTACAATTGTACGTAAGGGTATTGAAGGTGTTGTTTCTAAAGAGGGTTCTTCTATTCCAGTTTATGTTTTAGGAACAGACGAAGAGTTAATGATAGCTAGAGATGCTTATGAAATTTATTGTCAATAAGATAATTTAAGGGGGAAAATGGTTTGTCTAGTCAAAATGATATTAAATATTTAAAAAAATTAAGTAGAGGTCTTCTTCTTTTTTCCACAGGCATGATTTTTGCAACTGGTTATAATGCTTATCATACGTCAAAAGAGTATGATAAGCTTTCTTTCGCTCAAGAATTGGGAGATGAGGATAGTCTTACATTTTCTTTTTATCTTGATGCTTCTGATAATCCCGTTTTATCTATTCTTTCTTCTGATTCTAATTATATACTTAGTGATGATGCTTATGAAAAGTTTAATCAATTACTTCATAATGAAATCTATCCTATTTCGAAGTTGGATTTGACTGGGCTTGGTGGAGAAGTAGATTTTTCTAAAGTAGACTTATCGGGTATTACTGATGTTTCTTTTCAAAATGTACAAGATAATTTTGATTATAGTCCTTTTTCAAATTATAATTTTGATTCTATTTCCTTTTTTTATTCACCAATGAATGACAGTTTACAGACATTTTTAAAATCTACTGAGTTAGACTATTCTACTGTTTCTGTTTCTAATGGAGATTTTGATATTATTGCCTATTTGGAAGAGGCTGGAAAAGTTCCTAATAAACTTGATATTCAAATTTATGGTGGATTTTATGGGGAGATTTTACCGGAGGTTTCTGCTAGGAAAGTTAATATGCATTATTATTTTGATCATCATCAGTTATTAGATGTTGATGTTTCATTATCAGATAAAGTCGAAGAAGCTAACTTTTCTTTTGCAATTTTATCTGATAACTCTCAAGATATTTTTATCGATGATGTTTCTATTGATTCCAATAATTCTGATTTGGAACTTTCTTTTGTAAATGATGATGAAGATCGTCTTACAATGGAATTTAGTTCTATTAGTTCTGCCTCATTACCTGATGGAAGCTATGTTACTTTTGAAAATATAGATTGTAGTGATAGTAGCTTATTTACTTCTTTTGATAATCTTTCTGGTTTTTCTTATTCTGATGGTAAAGGTAAGGAACTTTCTTATGTTAATAAAAATTCTTCTAACCCTAAAGTAAAAAGTCTAAATTATTAGTTTTTGTGCCATTTCTTAGGAAATGGCTTTTTCTTTTTCTTTTTTTTTAGTATACTTATTATGATAAGGTCGTGATGTTATGACAAGTAAAGAAAGAGCAAATTTATGTGCTAAAGCAAGTTATATGAGTTATCTATTTCATGAAAAGAATATTCCTATTAATTTGGAAGAAGTTATTCGTAAAACGGAATATCCAGAACGGTTGGATTTGGTAATTAACGAAGTGTTAAGAATTTATAATGATAAATTTACAACTAAAGAATTGGCTCAGATTGAAGAGCTAAATGAACTGGATTTTGTAGACGATTATTCTATTGATGGATATGAGATGAAGCCTAATTCTCAAGAGTTGGATGAAATCTGTAGTAAGAAAGATATTTCTTACTCTTTTGATACTAAGAATAAAGGTGACTTTGTGATGGAGGTGGATGCTTCTCATCAAGCAGAGATTGATAGTTTGTTGGCCACTTTTTCTAATACTGGTGTGGATATTCAGTTTCAATTAAACTCAGATCATTCTTTTCAATTGATGATTCATAATACTAATGGTATCTTGCCGTCAAATGAACTGGTTGCTATGCTAGAAAAATCATTGGTTTCTGCTAGAAGCGATGTTGATTATTTGGATGGTATGTCAGACGAAGTGCAAAATTCACAAGTTTCTTTTATGGTAGAACATCCTGAAGTTCATGAGTCTTATATTTATGGTAAGGAAAGACAGGCTTCTTTTTCAGAGACTGGACAGGTATTAACAGAAGCTATTGATGCCAGTGATGATCATAGTATTCTTACAACTAATCCCTTTGGTGAACATGTTCTTATTAATGAAAGTACAGGGGATAAAATTATTGATAGTCCTCTTCATGATGAAGTTCGAGATATTTCTTTATTAGCCGGGGTAGTTCATGATCGCCCTATGAAGAATCTTGGGGTTGTTGCTTGTGAGGATGCTATGGATGTGATTGATACTTATCGAAACATGGCAAATGAGCAGGGTGCTTTAGGTGTTGATGTTTCTGTTGTAGATGATAAAGAAGGTCCTAATTTATCTATCGTAGTAGAGAAAAAAAATAATCCTTATGTAGAACCTATTCAAATGTATTGTGATAAAGATGAATTTGAGGAAGAAAAGAATTCTTTGATTGTTAGTATGGATCAAGAAAATCAAGCTACTGAAGATAATAATTTTTATTATTTATCGTCTAGTGATGGTTCTACATTGACTATTAGTTCTAGCTTGATGACTAGTGAAAATAGATTACAGGCTACCCAGGGAAGTAAAACAAATGCTGCTGTTTATCAAAAAACTATGGATGTTGATCAAGCGGCTTTTTCTACTCCGTTTTTATTGCTTTGTTTGTTGGTTTTAAGTATGGCTATTAGTCTTCTTATGCTTCTTTTCCTTTGAAAATCTTGACCTTTGTAGTATAATATTTATAGTTATAGAAAGAGGGATGTTATGAAAATAATTTCTATTAATGCGGGAAGTAGTTCCTTGAAATTTAGTTTATTTAATATGGATGATGAATCTGTTATTGCTAGTGGACTATTTGAACGTATTGGTATTGAAGGAAGTAATTATACAATTAAATTTAATGGAGAAAAGATTACTCAAGAAGTAGAATTAACTAGTCATGTAGATGCTGTTAATATTTTACTTGATAAGCTTACAGACTTGAATATTATTTCATCTTTAGATGAAATTCATGGTGTTGGACATCGTATTGTTCAAGGAAAAGATATCTTTACTGAGTCTGTTTTAATTAATGATGAAGTTATGGAAAAATTGGATGCTATTAAGGGGTTTGCGCCTCTTCATAATCCAGCTAATATGTTAGGAATTGAGGCTTTTAGAAAAGTTTTACCTAATGTACCAATGGTTGCAGTGTTTGATACTGCTTTCCATCAAACTATGGATAAGTCTACATATTTATATCCAGTTCCTTATTCTTGGTATGAAGATTATGGGGTACGTAAATATGGAGCTCACGGTACTTCTCATCGTTATATTGCAGAGACTGTTAAAGAATTACTAGGAAAAGATGATTTTCGTTTAATTAGTTGCCATATTGGTAATGGTGGTTCTATTACCGCTATTAAAGATGGTAAGTGTGTAGATACATCTATGGGATTTACACCTCTTGCAGGAATTATGATGGGAACTCGTTCTGGTGATATTGATCCTTCTATTATTCCTTATGTTATGGAACAAGAGGGTAAGAATGCTAGTGAAGTTATTGATGATTTAAATAAACGTAGTGGCTTATTCGGAATGAGTGAATATAGTAGTGATATGCGCGATATTTTGGAAAAATGTGATCAACAAGATGAAAAGGCAATTGTTGCTCGTGATAAGTATGTTCGTCGTGTTGTTGATTATATCGCACAATATTATGTATTATTAGGTGGCGCTGATGCCATTGTATTTACTGCAGGAGTAGGAGAAAATAGTATTCCTGTTCGTAGACAAATCTGTGAAGAACTTGCATGTTTGGGTGTTAAGATTGATTTAGATAAAAATAATGTACGTGGAGAAGTCGTTAAAATTAGTACTGATGATTCTTCCATTGATGTTTATGTTATCCCAACAGATGAGGAATTAATGATTTCTAGAGATACATTACATTTAATTAATAGATAGGATGTTTATCATGTATAAGAAACTTTTAAAGACAATTAAGAGGTATGATACGATAGTTATAGCTAGACATATTGGTGTTGATCCTGATGCTTTGTGTAGTCAACTTGCTCTTCGTGATGCTATTAGGCTTAATTTTCCAGAGAAGAAAGTTATAGCGATTGGTACAGGAAGTCAAAAGTTTGCGCATATTGGAAAGTTAGATAAACTTGAGAAAGTAGACAATGCTTTATTAATTGTAACTGATACACCAGATAAAAAAAGAATAGATTCGGCAGCACTTTCTGATTTTTCTTATATTGTTAAGATAGATCATCATCCATTTGTAGAGGATTTTGGAGGATTAGAGATTATTAATGATCAAGCTTCTTCGGCATGTGAGATTATTATGGAACTTTTAATGCAGATGAAGTTAGTTTTAAACTCTTCTATTGCTGAGTTATTGTATATGGGTCTTGTTTCTGATTCTAATCGATTTCTTTTTGATAGTTCTACTTCGCATTTGTTTTCTTTAATTTCTTATTATTTGGATAAGTATCCTTTTGATCTTTCTAAGTGTTATCAAAAATTGTATTTAAGACCGTTAAATGAAGTTCGTTTAGAAGGCTATATTTCTTTAAATATGACTGTAACTGAGAATGGTCTTGGTTATATTCCAATTACTGATGCTATTATACAGAAATATGGCGTTGATAGTGCTAGTGCTGGTAATATGATTAATAATTTTAATTTCATTAAAGAAGTACTTGTTTGGGTTACGATGACAGAGGATGTTAAAAATGATCAAATTCGTATTTCCATTCGTTCTCGTGGACCTGTTATTAATCAAGTAGCCGAAAAGTATCATGGTGGAGGACATAAGTTTGCTAGTGGTGTTAGGGTAAAAACAATGGAAGAGGCTATGAAAATTATTGATGATTTGGAGCAAGTATTGATAGAGTATCAAAGTGAGGTGTAGAATATGGTAATTAAAGATGCTAGTTTGGAAATTATTGCTACTAGACGTAGTCAGTATCCAGAAGAGGGAAAACCAGAATTTTTATTGGTTGGACGTAGTAATGTTGGTAAAAGTAGTTTTATTAATGCAATTTTATCACGTAAAAATTTAGCTTATACATCTTCTAGGCCTGGGAAAACGCAGACTTTGAATTTTTATTCTGTCAATGATAGTTTTTATTTGATTGATGTTCCTGGATATGGGTATGCTTCTGTTGATAAAAAGACGCAGTCTAAATTCGGTATGATGATTGAAGAGTATTTAGAAAAGCGAACAGTATTAAAAAGAGTCTTTTTATTAATTGATTTTCGTCATAAACCTACAGAAGATGATTTGCTTATGTATAATTTTTTGAAATATTATAATTTACCAGTTACTGTTATCGCTACTAAAGCGGATAAAGTTGGCGGCAGTAAAAAAGAGAAAAATTTAAAGGATGTTTTAGATACCTTGGATTTAGTAGTTGGAGATGATTTGGTCGTTTTCTCTAGTGTTACTAAATTAGGTGTAAAAGAAGTGGTCAAGAAAATTGAAAGTCTAATTAACGGTGATGTTATTTAGACTTTTTTCATATATTACATTAGGTGAGATGTATGAGAATCGAGAAATTAGGAGAACAAAGGTTTTCTATTTTTGTTAATTCTGCGTATTTATCTAATGTGAATCCTGAGAGAGATAAAATTATCGAATTAGTAAAGTCTTTATTGTTTAAACTTCAATATCGATTATTTCTCCGGGGATTTTATAAAGTAAAAGTTTATTTTCATTCTAGAGTTGGAATTTTTTTAGAATTAATTCAATTGGAAAGTTCTGATTATCATTCTACTTTGGATTTTAGGACTCTTGTATATTTAGATGAAAAAATTTTTTTTAGAACAGAGGATTATTTTTTATTGCCTGATGTTGATATATATTATGCAAATGGGTATTATTATTGTAATGTGGATGATATTCCCAATATTGAAAATATCATAGAGTTTGGTGATTTTATTTATGGTAAAGATTTATATACTATTATGTTTCAATGGAGAAAGTGTTAGTTTTTGACTTTTTTTTAATTGTTGCTATAATATGTGTTGGTGAATTTTATGGTGAAAAAAAAGTATATATTCATAGGCTTGTTTGCTTTTTTTCTTCTTTTTATAATTTTTAGCTATTTGGTAATTATAAACAGAAGAGTTCAAGAAGATAGATTGTTAAATGATATAGAAAAGTTTGCTGAGCAAGATATTTTTAATGATATGACGTTTTCTTCTTCTACGGTTTCTTTTAAATATAAGGAAGTAGAAGAGGTTATAGAAGATTATATTAATGATTTTTATAAACAGTATCAAAAAGTTATGAGTTATGCAGATGATCAGAGACTTACAACGTTACTTTCTGTTACTAATTATTTAGAGGATGGTAAAGAGTTTAATAGTAGCTTGGAGTATGTGGAAGAAGTTCGAGCTCGTTTTCAAAAAGATATAGATAAGCTTTTTCAGTTCTGTACTAAGGAAGGACTTGTACGGTTTTCTAAAGATACTTCCTTATCTGATTACTATCAAGATGTGTTTGTGTCAAGTGTTTTAGATTCATCATTATTTATCAAACTTAAGAATTACAAAGTATCATTTTTAGAGAGTGAAAATCAAATGAATAAAATTTTTAATACTGTTACTCGTACACTTGGTTTTTTAAAAACTAATGCTAATAATTGGAAAATAGAGAATAATGAGATTCAATTTTCTACAGAGGACTTGGTAAATCAATATAATTCTTTAGTTGCTGATATCTAATAATATAAAACAATCCACAATTTTTGTGGATTGTTTTATATTACAATAGCGATCATATTATTTGAACCTTTATTTACTACTTTTGTTAAAGTTGCTTGAAGCTTTAATCGGATATTATCTGGCATCATATTTATTTTTGCTTGGATTCCTTCTTGAACAATGGAATCTAAGCTGCGACCAAATATTTCACTTTTCCAAATCTCGTTTGGACTTTTATCTTTGTCTTTAGTTAAATAGTCAATTAATTCTTTACTTTGCACTTCGCTTCCTATAATTGGTTCAAAGGTTGATTCCACATCGACGCGTATCATATGAATTGACGGAGCGACGGCTTTTAATTTGATACCATATCGTGGACCTTGTTTAATAATTTCCGGCTTATCTAATTTCATGTCTTCTATGGATGGGGTTGCTACACCATATCCTGTTTGTTTTACCATTTTTAATGCATACTTAATTTGATCATATTCCTTTTTTGCAGTGTTATATTCTTGAAATAATGCTAGTAAGTCTGCTTTACTTTTTACATCGATTTTTATAATTTCTGTTAGTGTTTGGTTATATAAATCAGCTGGAGCAGTTAGTGTAATAGTGATTATTCCGGTAGAAGGGTCTACTTCTGAAAGATAAGCTTTTTCAATCATTTCATTGTTTAAGAAATGATCTGTAATATGTTCTATATCTTTTAGTTTGTCTATTTCTACCACGCTTTCTTTAATTGCATTTATATAACTTTGTTTTACAGGGTGATCTGGGTTTAAAATGGTAATCCATTCAGGCATGTTAACTTTTACCTCTAATACAGGGAATTCATATAATGCTTCTCTTAAAATATCGTACATATCTTTTTCATTCATTGCTTCAATACTGATAGGAAGTACTGGAACTTGATGCTCTTCTTTTAGTGCTTCTGCTAATCTTTGTGTTTCTGGTAGGGTTGGGTGAGTAGAATTTAATATTACGATAAATGGCTTGCCAATATTTTTTAGTTCCTCAATGACTCTCGTTTCTGCTTCTAAGTAGTCACTTCGTTCAAAATCTCCAATGGATCCATCTGTTGTTACAACAATCCCGATAGTAGAATGGTCTTTAATTACTTTTTCGGTTCCTATTTCTGCTGCCTCTACGAATGGAATTTCTTCTGTATACCAAGGAGTTTTTACCATTCTCGGCCCGTTTTCGTCTGTCGCTCCTTGGGCTTTGTCAATCATATATCCTACGCAATCTATTAATCTAATGTTGCAAGTGAAATCATCTATTTTTATTTTTGCAGTGTTATTTGGTACGAATTTTGGTTCTGTTGTCATGATGGTTTTCCCGGCGGCACTTTGCGGTATTTCATCTAATGCTCTTTTTCGCTCATATTCATCTTCAATATTTGGAACGATTAATGTTTCTACCATTCTTTTAATAAAAGTAGATTTTCCAGTTCTCACGGCTCCAACGACACCTAAATAAATATCTCCGCCACTTCTTTTAGCAATATTTTTAATAATTTCATGTTTATCCATACACATTCTCCTTATACAGTTAACTTTATGATTATAATTAAAAAAAAAGAACGAATTTATATCGTCTCTTTTAATTTTTGTATGTTAAACTATTGATTATTTTATCAAATTCACTTTGACAAGTAGTTATATCTTCATTATCACATTTTGTCTCAATTCTGTAGAAGTCATTATTCTTTTCTAATACATAAGTTGTTTGGGTGTAATATTCTTTTTTTACGGTTATTGTAGTCCAGTTGTTGTTGTTGATTGCAAGGGTTGTGATAGGACTTACATCATCATTTATGTTTGTACTAATCATACTATTTAAATAATCAGTTTCATCTTCATAATAATCAGCATCGAAAGTTATTCTGATATAAACATCACAATAGTTATTATGAAATCCTTGATAGGAATGATAGTCATCTTTACTTTTGTAATCTAACATAAAACCTTCTGGAATTGTATATGATAAATTGTTTTCATTATAAGTTGTATCTTGTTTTAGGGGTTTAGACTCTTCTATTATATTGGATATATTATCTGTTGCTATATTGATACCAGCAACTATTAGTACAAATATCAGAATAATTATTATAATTGGTACCATAATATTGGTGCCACCACTTTTTTTGCATTCTTTTATAATTGTTTCATGGTCTAATCCTGTTAATCTTCTTTTTATTATTTCTACTTTCTTTAGGGCATGAGCGAAATATATATTTCTAAATAAGATAGCCATTATTATCATTGCTATAAAGTATAGTTCAAAAAAGATAATAGCTACTATTGATAGTAGTATCCATATGAATCCTACCATATATAGTTTTCGATAGAACATATAAATTGGTCCAAAGAAAAAAGTAGGGAATGAAAAACTAGATTTTTTTATTTTTTCATAATTATTACCAACATAGGCTTTTAAGTACTCTTCATTTTGTGGAGAGATTGTTGATTTTTTATTTTTTAGTATATTTTGTAATTGTTGATCGTTTTTTGCATAACTATATTTTTGACTATACTCAAATTGTTGTTCATGACTTGGTTCTAAGTTTATTGTAGGTTCTTTGTGATCGATCTCTTTTGGTTTGTAATCATAACGAGATAATTCTTCTTTAATATTAGCACCACAGTGAGGACAATATTCAACTTTGTCGTCTACTTTGGTTCCACATCGTAAACAGTACATTTTTTCACCTCTTATTTTTTTCATTGTATCATATTTTAGATATAAGAAAAATACCTTGACGGTATTTAAAACATTTTATCTATATTTTGTGGAACATTATCTTTTAGAATGTTGTTTATAATTTTATCTTCTTTTTCTTTTGATACTTCTTTTCCTGTCATTTTACTAATTTCTTGTATTACTTCTCTTAAAGTGTTTTCATCTTTCATATTAGTATTTTGTATTTTTTTTGCTAAAGATAAAATTGTATTCTTGTCTACATTTGTTTTGTTTTCGACACGTTTAAAGAAATTATCACCAAACATAGTAACCTCCTATGTTAGTATATGTTTCTTTTTATATTATTGACTTCTTTTTTTTCCTAATTCTTCACATCTTCTATTAAACTCGTCTAATGATATAGATCCTTGTTCTAGGCGTTCATGTAGTAAAGCCAAGGTTTTATCGGCCATATCGTTTTTATTTATGGGATTAATATGTTGTTGTGTTTTTATATCATTTGTAAATACGTTTTTTTGATTTATATTTTGGTTTATATTTTGTTGGAACTCATGATTCTTGTTTACAAATTGATTATTCTCAAAATGATTTCCTAATGGTTTTGTAAAACTGGATTGGTTATTTTTATTATTAAAATTATTTCCCAATAACATATTATTCTTCTCCATTTCTATTTTTGAATTGAAGGATAATTGGAGTTCCTTCTAACTCAAAGTTTTCTCTTAATTTATTTTCTAAGTACCTTTCGTATGAAAAATGAACTAAACCTTTATTATTTACTCTTAAAGTAAATTTTGGTGGTTTTGTTCCGGTTTGACTTGTGAAATAAATTTTTAATCGTTTACCTTTATATGAAGGTGGTAAATTTAATTGATAGGCATCTAGAATGACATTATTTAAAAGGCTTGTTGAAATTTCACGTTTTATATTTTCTCCTACTTTGATAATTTCAGGCATTAAAGTATGGATTCTTTTTTTGGTTAATGCGGATAAGTAAACAATAGGAGCATAAGTTGCGAATTGGAATTCGGCACGCATTTCTTTTTCAAATTCTGGTATCGTTTTATCTTTTACAGTATCCCATTTATTAACTACAAAGATTAATCCTTTGCCACGTTCTATAGCGTATCCTGCAATATGTTTATCATGTTCTTTTATTCCTTCTTCTGCATTGATTACTACTAGACATATATCGCTTCTATCAATTGCTTTTAAAGAACGAAACAAGCTATATTTTTCAATGGCTTCAAAGACACGTCCTTTTTTTCTCATACCGGCAGTATCAATTAGTATATATTCCTCATTATGGTATTTTAATACTGAGTCAATGGAGTCTCGCGTTGTTCCCGCTACGTCAGATACGACGACACGTTCCTCGTTTAGTAGGGCATTCATTAGACTGCTTTTTCCTACATTTGGTCGACCAATAATAGAAAATTTTAGTCTTGTATCTTCTATTTCTTCTTTTTCTGTAAAGTCTTTTGTAATTTCGTCCATTAATTCAATATATCCAGTGTTGTGGATACTACTAATTGGAATATAAGTATCAAATCCTAGCTCATAAAAATCATAGATATGATTCATTGATTCTTTATTATCCACTTTGTTGATTGCTACAATCACTTTTTTATTACTTTTTCTAAGTAAGTCTCTTACTATTAAATCGTTACTAGTTAATCCTTCTTTTCCATCAACAATAAATACGACGATATCAGCATCTTTAATTGCAATTTCTGCTTGCATTTTTATTTCGTCGTTAAATTTCATTTTGCTAGCATCAATTCCACCTGTATCTATTAAATAAAATTTTTTATTATTATATGTTGCTTCTTGATAAATTCTATCTCTGGTTACTCCTGGAAGATCTTCTATAATAGCAATTTTTTTTCCTACAATTTTGTTAAATAAAGTTGATTTACCAACATTTGGTCTACCAACTAGAGCTACGGTAGGTATCATTTGTATCCCCTCCAATTCACTTGTATTATATCATATGATTGTCAAATTTTAAAGAAAAATTCATATCTGTCCTAAAAACTTCATTTAAGTATGGTATAATATTAAAGTAAGGAGGATGGATATGGAAATAGAAAAACAGAAGACTCAAGTTGAGTGGTATGATAATCCTAATATTATTACTGATTTGATTATTATTTTTATTGCTATTATTATTATTTTAAGTCAATCTTTTGCTATTAATAATAATCTTAGTACAGGAGAAATTTTAAGAAGTATCATTAATCATAATAGTCTTTACTTAATTATGTTGGTATACTTTGTAGCATTAAAGACTAAAATTGGGAAAAGATATTTTGATTTTTTAAATGTATTTTTAATTTTATTATATTTTATTAATGCTATTACATCTATTTTAACTATATTTCAATCTTTTTCTTTAGAGACTTTAGTTGGTTGTGTTTTGCATTTGGTGTTATTTGTTTACTTGTTTCATACAATGTTTCGTAGAACTAGGGTATGGAAAGAATTTCATTTAGATAAGTCGCCATTTAATGAAATTAAGAATGATGCTTATTTTTCCACTGTTTTTATTTTAACTGTTTTGTTATGTGCTGTTGATCTAATTGCAACAACAACACTTGATGGTACAATTCTTACTTGTTTAGATACAGTATTTTTGTTGCTTTTTGATAGGTATATTTTCTTGTATGGTTGTTTTTTAGATAATAAAGAAAAGAAAATCAATCCTACTACTAGTCTAGAAGAAGTGAAAGAAGTTGTTATGAATGCAAAAGAGAAAATTGAAGAAGTTGTAGATAACGTTAGTGATTCTGCTTCTGATTTGGTTGAACAAATTCAAGATAAAATAGAAGATACATTTGATGTAAAAGATGATGTGAATAATAAAGAGAAGAGTAAAAAACAGACTAAGAAAGAGACAAAAAAGACTTCTAAAAGTACTAGTAAAAAGTCTACAAAGAAAAATAATCGTAAGGAGGATAAGTAAAGATGAATATGTTTGAAGAAATAGAAAAAGAAAAAGAAGATCTTCCTAAGTTTAAAACTATTACTAAAGAAGTATCTCATTATCAATTTAATGGTTATCAAAAGTTTGCTATTGTAGTATTTTTAGTATGCTTTTGTTTTGGTATTATTTTAGGTAATTTATTTCCTGCTTGTGGTTCTAGTTCTAATTTTTATGGTAGATGTACTACTACAGAATTTAATTTTTCTTTGATGTTGTTTTTTTGGTTTATATCCTTTTTAGTTTGTCTTTTCTTTTTTGCTATTGGTCATATTATTTCATTACTTACTTCTATTGAAGAAGCCTTGCGTAAAAGTGCGTAAAATTTGTTGATATTTCTTGCAATTTAGATAGAAACATGGTAAATTCAATATGTAAGCATAAAGTGCTTAATTAATATTGTTAGGGAGGTATATATTAATGAAAAAAGTTGAATTAGTAGAAGCTGTTGCTGAAGAAACAGGATTAACTAAAGCAGATGCTACAAGAGCAATTGATGCTACTTTTAAAGTAATCACTAATGCTTTAGCAAATGGAGACAAAGTACCACTAGTTGGATTTGGAACATTTGATGTATCTAAGAGAGCAGCTCGTGAAGGACGTAACCCTAGAACTGGTGAAACAGTTACTATCGCTGCTAGAAACGCAGTTACTTTCAAGGCTGGTTCTGCATTAAAAGATGCTGTAAACTAAGATTAATATGTATTAATAAAGGGATGTTAAACATCTCTTTTTTTATTGTTGTATTCTTCCATTTTTTCGATTTTAAAGAAGTAAAAAATATGATATAATATTTATGGTGATATGATGTTAGATAATGCATTAAAATTGATTAAAGAGCTTACAGACCATAATTATAAAGCTTATCTTGTAGGAGGGTTTGTTAGAGATTATTTGTTGGGTAGAGAATCTCAGGATATTGATGTTTGTACTAATGCTACACCTAAGGAAATTAAAGAGGTATTTCCTGATGGATTTTTACCTACAGATGATTACGGCAGTGTAGTTGTTAATAAGTATGGAATCCGTTTTGAGATTACGACATTTCGTAAAGAATTTAACTATGAAAATCATCGTAAACCTATTGAGATAGAATATATTGATGATTTGTATCAAGATCTTCTTAGAAGAGATTTTACAATTAATGCTATCTGTATTGATGAAGATGGGCAAATTATTGATTTTTTAGGTGGAAGAGATGATTTAGAACGTAAACTTATTCGTACTGTTGGTGATGCTGATGAAAGATTTGAGCAAGATGCATTACGTATTCTTAGAGCTATCCGTTTTGCTACTGTGCTTGATTTTCAATTAGATACTGAAGTAGTTGAAGCAGTACGAAAGCATCGTGTATTGTTAAAAGAATTGTCTTATCATCGTAAAAAAGAGGAATTGGATAAGATGTTTGTTAGTGGATATGCTCCACGTGGAATTGATATGTTGTTAGAATATCACTTGGATAAGTATTTAGATTTGGAGAATTTGTCTAAAGTTGAAAATACTGATAGCTTAATAGGTATTTGGAGTGTGTTAAATGTAGAAGAGTATTATCCTTTTTCTAATAATGAAAAAGAGATGATGAAAGATATTCGTAAAGTTATGACATTGAATAACTATGATCCTATGACTTTATATCATTATGGTTTATATGTGAATAGTGTTGCTGGTGAAATGAAAGGCTTAGATAAAAAGAAGATTACGGAATCTTATAATAGTTTAGTAATTCAGCGTAGGCAAGATTTGGATATTTCTAGTGAAGATATTATTGATTGTATGAAGAAAGAGCCTGGCGAGTATATAAGCGATATATATGAGGATATTGAAAAAGAGGTATTATACCATAGGTTACCCAACGAAAAAGAAAAGTTACTTTATTATATTCGTAAAAATTATGCTTCTAATGATTAGGAGCTTTTTTTCTTGGCTATTTTGTGATATTATATAGACATTATTTAAAGGAGATGATAAAGTGAAGGGTTCTCAATTTATGGATGTGTTTAAAGCAGGAAATATAGTGATTCCTCTTTACTTTCTAAGAAAATATAAAAAGTTTAATCTTACTATGGAGGAGTTTTTGTTTTTAATGTATTTATATCATCTTGGTGATAAGAGTTTATTTAATCCTAATAGATATTCTGAAGATTTGGATTTAGATTCTTCTAAAGTTATGGAATATATTGGAACTTTGACTGATAGAAAATTGATTCAGGTGGAAGTTATTAAGAATGAAAAAGATTTGATGGAAGAGGTTGTACTATTAGATGGTTTTTATAGAAAATTGTCTTTATTTATGGTAGAAGATAGTAACGAAAAAAGTGCTAATTATCAGTCTAATATTTTTGAAACAATTGAAAAAGAATTTGGTAGAACGCTTAGTCCAATTGAATATGAAATTATTAAGGCATGGCTAGATAATGATATGGATGAAGCATTAATTAAGGAAGCTATTAAAGAGGCAACGTTTAATGGTGTGTCAAACTTGAGGTATATTGATAAAATATTATATGAATGGGGGAAATTAGGAATTAAAACGGTTAAGGACGTAGAAAATCATCGGAAGAAAAGAGCACAACGTAGGGAAGAAGAGGCGGATAGTAATGTCGATTTAGATATTGTGGATTGGGATTGGTTTGATGATGATGATGAATAAACTTTTGGATTATTTAGATTATTTGTTTCCTAATCCTAAGTGTGAACTTATTTATCAAAAGGATTATCAATTGTTGATGGCTGTTGTTCTTAGTGCTCAATCTACCGACAAAAGAGTAAACTCTGTTACTCCGATTATCTTTTCAAAATATCCGACTTTAGAGGATTTGAAAAAGGCAAATCTTTCTGATTTAGAAGAAATTATTCGTCCGGTGGGTTCTTTTAGAAAGAAAGCTGCTTTTTTAAAAGGGATTGCGACTAGATTATTCGACGAATTTAATGGGGTAGTTCCTATCGATAGAGAAGTACTTGAAAGCTTTCCTGGAGTAGGTAGAAAGACTGTAAATGTGTTTTTAGGGGAATTTTATGGAGTTCCTGCTATTGCTGTTGATACGCATGTTGAACGCGTTTCTAAGCGTTTAAAACTCGCTTATTTGAATGATTCTGTTTTGGATGTGGAAAGAAAGCTTATGAAGAAGGTTCCTAAGGATAGATGGGCAAGGTTTCATTTGCAAATGGTCCTTTTTGGAAGATATTATTGTAAAGCAGTTAAACCTTTATGTAAGGATTGTCCTTTAAAAGAATTTTGTCGTGAAAAAAAGAAGAATCTGGATTGATTCTTCTTTTTTATGGAGTAACTGGAGTATCTCCACCCTCAATTGATGGTGTACAAGTATTAGTTGTACTGTCCCAAGTACCGCTGCTAGCAGCACATTGTTTTTTCTCTTCTTCATATGGATCTATTTGTTCTTCTTCTTCTGGTTCTTCTAATGTGTAGGTAGCAGGGGTTCCTTGCACTCCACTATATCCTTTGAATGTTGCGACAACTTTGTATGTTCCATATGGAGAAGAAGAACCACTTAATGTATAAGTATAACTTGTATTTTCAGTGAAAGCAATTAATGTTGATCCTATATATACATTATATCCAAATGTTCCTAGATTTTTATTATCACCAGGGTCTACTGCAGACCATGACAACGTTACTTTGTTACTGCTTTCATCATAAGATACTTTTAAGTTTCCAGGCTTTCCTAATTTTATACTTGAAAGATCTGTTTCTTCTGGTTCGTGTCCTTTTTTGAAGTATTCATATACTACACTTCCAGTATAGCCACTTCCAGCTACGATAGGTGGGTTAGAACCAGAGATGATTCCAAGTTTTACAACACTTGAAGGTTGTTTAAATGCTTCTCTATTTGATTCCATAGCTCCAGCTCTTACTAGGGCATTAAATATTCTATCTTTTTGGATTGTTGCTGGTACATTGTGTAATACATAGCGCCCAGTAGTATCGTTGTTCTGATATCCATACCATAATGCAATAACTGTTTTCGTAGAATATCCTACTACCCAGGAATCTCTGATTGCATCTCCAGGCATGTTATATTTTTCCATGTATTCTGAATCGTAGTTTGTTGTACCAGTTTTGGCAGCTACGTTTGTTGGAGTACCACCAGTTAAAGCAACATCTTGCAATACGTCTGATATCATAAATGCAGTGGCATCGGACATTACTTTTTTCTTTTCTCCATCAAACTCGATTACTTCTCCAGTATCGCGGAATACAATCTTTTCGATGGTGTGTGGTTCATTGTAATATCCGCCGTTAGAGAATGCTGCGTAAGCTCCGGCCATTTCCATTGATGAAACTCCAGGGCTGAAGGCACCTATGGAATGAGCCTCATGAATTTTATTAGGCTTATGTGTATCGTTTTTATTATCTTCATTTACGCATAAATCTTGTTCTTTGTCATATTCATATCCACTGTTACAAATTTCTGGAGTAATACCTAAGTTTGTAACAAATTCTTTAATCTTATTATTATCCACTTGTTGGAATGCTTTTAATGCTGGGATATTACGTGATGCTGATAAAGCTCGTCTTAAAGTAATTGTTCCAAAGTATCCATTATCCCAGTTTTTAATTGGGCGACCTCCTGTATATGTATATGGAGAATCATCAAATAATTGATAAGTAGACCAGTTATTATATTCAATTCCTGGACCGTAATCGAATAATGGTTTTGCAGTTGATCCTGGTTGACGTTTATTATCTACTGCAAAGTTCCAATCTCCTGCGCCACGATTTCTACCAGCTCCGATTGCCAAAACTTTACCGGTTTCTGAGTCTAGAACCGTAACACCTGCTTCAACTTTATCATCAATCCATGTATAGGTTTCTCCATTCATTACAGAATTTACTGCTTCTTGTTTACTTCTATCTAAGTTTGTATAAACTTCTACAGGAGTTTTGCTTGGGTCAATATTATATTTGTCACCTAGTTCACTTATTACTGTATCAAGATATCCTTGGTATGGATCAGAAGATGCTGCTTGTTTTACTACTAAATCTTCTACTGGAATACTATTAGCTATGTCTGCTTCTTCTTGGGTGATATATCCGTGTCTTACCATTAAATATAATACCGTAGAACGTCTTTTTTCGGCATTTTCAGGATTAACATCTGGTTTATAGTAAGTAGGGGCTTGGAACATACCAGCTAGTATTGCAGCTTCACTTAAGTTTAAGTCACTTGCGCTTTTTCCAAAGTATGTTTGAGCAGCTTCTTCTACTCCATAAACCATACCACCAAGTCCATGGTTATTTACATAGAATTCAATAATTTGTTCTTTGGTATAATTTTTTTCTAGTTTAAATATGGCTAAATAGATATCTGTAAATTTACGAATAATACCTTTGATTCCGCTATCGGTTGTTGATGTCATTGAATTTTTTATTACTTGCATTGAAATTGTTGATGCTCCACCGGCATCAGAATTTCCTAACAATTGTCCCATACTTGCTTTTAGGAATCTTGGTGCATCGAATCCATTGTGTTCGAAGAACCTTGAATCTTCTGTTGCGACAAGTGCATCTACAAATACTTGCGGAAGATCTTCGTAAGAAATTTTTTCTCTTCGTTCATCTCCTGTTTCGGCATATTTCTTTTCATCCTTGTCATAGAATATGCTCATTTCTTTTTTATCTAGTTTTTTAGCATCAAATTCTGGTGCTGTAACTGTGATATAGACTAAGAATGCAGCAAATAAGGCTAAACATAAAATACCTAGTCCTAAGATAATTATTAGAATAATATTAATAATTTTTTTCTTTTTCTTGTCATTTTTAGCTTTTCGTAGTAAGTGTGCTACTCCTACAATAATTCCAATTCCTACAGCAGTAATTAGTGTGAAAATTAACCCTAGTTTTAAATAACATAACAATAGCAATGCTACAAAACCAATCCAACAAGCTATTTGAACATTTATATTTTCTTTTTTAGCTTTGGATGATGTTTGAGGTTTTCTTTTTATGCTGTATTCTTTTGTGCTTCCACTATTGCTTCTACTTCGTCTTTGTTTTGGAGCACTTTTCCTTTTTATTACTTTTTTCTGCATTTTATATACCTCCAATTATAGTATCTACTATACTTAAATAGTCGATTCTTGGTCTATAACCATCTTTGATTAAATACCCTTTTTTTTGAAAAAAAGAATAAGGAATTGATTTTCTGTTTTCTTTTTCTATAAATTCTAAAAAATCTTTTCCTAATAATAAATATGTTTCATTATAATGAATGAATCTTACAATTAAGAAAACAATTCCTTGATGGTTATATATGTTTTTTATATGCTTTATTTGGTGTGAGTGAATATTAGCTAGAGGAAAAGCAGTTTTGTTTTTTGTTTCTTTTGCTTCAAAGTCAATGTATTTTCCTTTGTATAAACCATTATAGTCAGTAGTTGATGGAATTGTGTAGTAAGCCTCTGTAATCACCGCTTTATCACGTGATGGATAGTTTACTTTTACAATCTTTACTGGTGTTGGTTTTTTATATATATATGCTTTATCTATTTCTCTATAATATTCATTGGACTCGTTTAAGTCGCTTTCTAATGACATTCCTCGGTTTCTATATGTGATAGGGGATGTATTATTTTGCTTTTTGATTCCATTTGGATAGTTCATCTCATCACCTATTTTGTATTATACTATATGTTTTATAATTTTTCTATAATTTTGCATCATAAAGTCATAACTTTTCTAAAATTTATTTGTCTAATTTTAGGATGCTTTGTCGAAACGCGTGAAAATTTTGTGCTTTTCTAGTATTATTTTTTTGGTGATACTATGAATAATTTTCAAGCAATACAGATTTTTAATATGCTTTCTAATAAGACTAGAAACGCTAAATTAGACCTTTTATGCTCTTTTATAAAACAGAGGTTATCTAATTGACAAAACCCTTAATCAATGACATAATATTACTGTAAGGGATTGGTGATAACATGTATCAGAATAAGATTACACTTATGCCACAAGATATTTTGGAAAAAGAGTTTAAAATTGATACTCGTGGATACCGATTGAAAGAAGTGGACCAGTTTCTTGATATTATCATTGGAGACTATGAACAGTTCTTAAATATCATTAATAATTTAGAGAAAGAAAAAGCTGATTTATTGGGTGAGATTATGAACTTAAAACAGGAACTTCGTAATTCTCAAGTTAGTGTAGAGGTTGCTCGCAGTCATGCGGATGCTCCAGAAGTTACTAATGTCGATATTTTAAGACGTCTTTCTCAACTTGAAAAAATGGTATACGGTAGTAACAAAGATAATAACAATTAATATATAGACAAACGCTGATATTTTTTATATTAGAGGAAAGTCCATGCTCGCACAGTCTGTGATGATTGTAGTGTTCGTGCCTAGGGAAACAATAACCTAGGGTAGCTATTGCTAACGGCGGATATGATCTAAGTCTTAGGATATGATCTATTCCATAAAGTGCCACAGAGACGATGCTTTTGGAAACAGAAGAGTGAAACGTGGTAAACCCCGCGAGCGAGAAATCCAAATTTGGTAGGAGAGCTTTAACGGAGGAAACGAACAAAGTTAAAGACCAGTAATGGTAGATAAATGTTTGTCGCCTGGAAACAGGAACAGAACATGGCTTATTTATATTTATTGTTTATTATAGTGAGGTGTTTTTGTGAAAGAACTAGGAGAGTATTTAAAGCATACTAGAATTAGTAATGGTGTTAGTATGGAAGAGGCTGCTGAAGATTTAGAACTTTCTACATCTCAACTTGAAAATATAGAAAATGGTAATGTACGAGCTTTTAAAGATGTTTATAGTTTAAAACAATATGTACGTCAATATGCTAAGTATTTAGGATTAGAGCCAGAAAAAGTTGTGGATGAATTCAACGGTTTTTTATTTGAACATACATCCAAAATCTCTTTAGATGATATTAGAGAGGCACAACGTAAGTTGGAAGAAAAAGGGGAAAAGAAGGTTAAATCTCCTTATACAATTGAGCATAAGAAGAAGCTTCCTATTTGGCCTTTTATTTTTATTCCTGTTGCTGTAGTTTTACTATTTATTATCATCTATGTAATTGTGAGTACAATTAATAAAGCGCCTGTTGTTGATACAGAGTTAATGCCAAAGGTAAGGGAGGAGTATGTAAATGAATTTACCTACTAAGATTACAGTTCTTCGTCTTGTGTTGACTGTAGTTCTTATTATTTTATTATGTTTTCCTTTTTATGATGTAGGAGTACAATTTCCAACTTATAATGTATTAGGAGGAATTTCATTACAGTATATTATTGCAGGAGTAATCTTTATCGTTGCTAGCCTTACAGATTTTGTAGACGGTTATTTAGCTAGAAAAAATAATCAAGTTACTAATACTGGTAAGATGTTAGATGCTATTGCTGATAAAGCTTTAGTAAATAGTGTTTTAATTATTTTAGCTGGTCAAAATATGATTTCTGCTATTATTCCAGTTATTGTAGTTCTTCGTGATATTGTAGTTAATGCAATTAAGATGGAAGCAGCAGGACGTGGAAGAGTAGTTGCCGCTATTGGATCTGGAAAGTTAAAGACTGCTACATTGATGGTAGGTACAACATTAGTTTTCTTTTATAATGTTCCATTTGAATTTATTAATATTAGTGTTGCACAGATTCTACTTTATATAGCAACAATTTTATCTATTGTTTCTGCTATTCAATATTTCAATATGAATAAAGCATTGATATTTGGAAAAGAAGAAAAAGCCAATTCATAATAAAATAAGAATAAATTTTCTCTATTCGATTAGGGAAAATTTTATTTTTGAGCAAAATTTTGCATATAAAACAATTGTTCGAAAAAGTGTTGCTTTTTCTTTTTTTTTATTATATAATTAGTTTGTAAATACTTTTGTTATTAATAGGAGGAATTATGAAAAGTGTAAGTAAAGAAGCTTCAAAAGATAAGGCTTTGGAACAAGTATTAAATGATATAGAAAAACAATTTGGTAAAGGGTCTATTATGAAGCTTGGTGACAGTAAACATATGAAGGTTGATGTTGTTTCTAGCGGTTGTTTATCTTTGGATATTGCCTTAGGAGTAGGTGGTTATCCTAGAGGAAGAATTATTGAAATATATGGTCCTGAGTCTAGTGGTAAGACTACTTTTGCACTTCAGGCTATTGCTGAAGTACAAAAAACAGGTGGAAGAGCAGCTTTTATTGATGCTGAACATGCTTTGGATCCAGTATATGCTGAACGTTTAGGAGTTAATGTGGATGAGTTGTTACTATCTCAACCGGATACTGGTGAACAGGCGCTTGAAATTTGCGAAGCTTTAGTTCGTAGTCAAGCAATTAGTATTGTTGTTATTGATTCTGTTGCTGCTTTAGTTCCACAAGCTGAAATTGATGGAGAAATGGGGGACTCTCATGTTGGTCTTCAAGCACGTTTAATGTCTCAAGCATTAAGAAAACTTTCTGGTACGATTAATAAAACGAATACGATTGCTATATTTATTAATCAATTACGTGAAAAAGTTGGAGTTATGTTTGGTAATCCTGAGACTACTCCGGGAGGACGTGCACTTAAGTTTTATTCTACGATTCGTCTTGATATTCGTCGTAATGAGCAGTTAAAAATGGGGGATGGAGTTGTTGGTAATAAGACAACAATTAAAGTTGTTAAAAATAAAGTTGCTCCTCCATTTAAAACTGCTACCGTTGATATTATGTACGGTGAAGGTGTTTCTCATGAGGGAGAGGTTATTGACTTAGGAGTTGAAGCTGGTGTTGTTGAAAAAACAGGTGCCTGGTATTCTTATCAAGGCGAAAAACTTGGACAAGGAAAAGAGAACGTTAAATTACTTCTTAAAGATAATCCTGAGTTGTGTCATGAAATTGAGAAAAAAGTACGTGAATATTATGATATTGATTTAGCTAAAGATGATAAATCAAAAAAGGAGAAGGATAATTAATATTCTTTTTCTTTTTTCATAGTATTTTAATAGAGGTGTTTTATGAAGAAGTTAAATCAACTAGTGAAGTGTAATTATGATATAGAAATATTAGGTATTGCTACGGATTCTAGAAATGTTGAAGAAGGGTACTTGTTTGTTGCTACTAAGGGGTTTCATGTTGATCATTATGATTTTATTGATGATGCAATAGAGCGTGGTGCTGTAGCAGTAGTTGTTGATAGGGATAGTGATTTTTCTGTTCCTACAATAGTTGTTTCTGATATTGATAAAGAGTTATTATCTATATGTGAAAAATTTTATAATGTTTCTAGTAGTGAGTTTCATTTTATAGGTATTACTGGTACTGATGGAAAAACAACTACTGCTACGATTACTAGAAACTTACTAAATTTATATATTCCTACTGCTTATCTTGGTACTAATGGTCTTTTCTGTGGGGATGATGTTTATCCTACTAGTAATACTACACCATGTATTGAAGATCTTTACCATTATTTTTCTGTTGTCAAAAAACATGGTTGTAAAGTTGTTGTGATGGAAGTGTCTAGTGAAGCACTTTTACATCATAGAGTAGACTCTATTTTATTTGATGTTGTTGGTTATACTAATATTACTGAAGATCATTTGAATATTCATAAGACAATTGAAAACTATAGAAATTGTAAGTTTCAATTGGCTAAGTTATGCCAGAAAGATGCTAAAGTTTTTGTTAATGGTGATGATGATAATTGTCAACTTTTGACTGTTAATAATGTGGTAAAATTTGGTGTAAATAAAGAAAATGATTGTGTCATTTCTGATGTTACTGAGTGTAAAGATAAAACAAACTTTACACTCACTTATAATGGTCAGAGTTATCAAGTTTATAGTCCTTTTCAAGGTTTATATAATGTTTATAATGTAGTTCTTGCTTGGTTATTAGCTAGTAGTTTTTCTATTCCTTGTCATGATTTGATTAAAGATTTATCTAATTTACCTCTTGTATTAGGAAGAAGAGAACTATTTTATGATAAGAGGGGATTTACTGTATTACTTGATTATGCTCATACTGAAAATGGAATTTTAAATTTATTGCAAAGTTTATCAGGTTATTCTAGAGTTATTGTTGTTACAGGTGCTGCTGGCGGAAGAGAAGTAGAAAAACGCCCTAGAATTGGTAATGTTTTATTTAAGTATTCCGATTATATTGTTTTTACAATGGATGATCCTAGATTTGAAGATCCTAAAGATATTGCTTCTGATATGATAGGTAGTCATCACGATACTAACTATACTTTTATTTCTAATCGACCAGATGCGATAAATTTTGCTTTTCAAAAAGCTAAAAAAGGTGATGTTGTTGCAGTAATTGGTAAGGGAAGAGATAATTATATGGCTGTTTTAGATAAGAGAGTTCCTTACTCTGATTATGATGTTATTATGAAATATTTAATAAAAGAATAATTTTCGACAAAATATGACAAAATATGACACAGAAACTTGTTATTATTGCATATAGCTATATGGAGGAGAATTTATCATGAATGATTGGAAAGTTGTATTTTGTTATTTTGATGAGGAGAAAGAAGTTATTAGTGAGGTTCTAGGACATATTCATTATCCTATGCAAAGAGAATTTATTAACGAACTTTATTCTATGAGATTGGATGGTAATTATTCTACTAAACATTTTTTTCAGCCGGGTTATTCTACGGGAAACTTAGTATCTATGTTTTTTCCTAAAAATGGTATTGTAGATTTTACTCCTATTTCTAAAATTGTTTATAGTTTTGATGTTGATGATAGGACTAGTAGAATTATTGAATCTTTTTTAGAGAAAATTGAAATTGATGATATTAGAGAATTTTCTGTTAAAGAATATGATGAGTTTATTAGGAACTCCTCTAGTCCTAGTTTTTTACAACCTGATACGTATCAATTTTGTGTTGATGAGTCCAAGAGTATATCGGCTAATACTAAGGCAGTTCAAATTTCTAAATATGATTTTTGTTTAGCTAGAGAGCAACAAAAATCAGGTGATTTTAAACAACCTAAAGTGTTTTTTAAGGTTAGTTAATTTAAGTCCATCGTTGGTTCTATGGACTTTTTCTTTTCCTTGACATTGTATAGAAATAAAATTACAATAGAATTAGATTTAGGTATTTCCTTAATCTAGATGGAGGGAATTTATGAATGATTATATTTTCTCCATTTTACTTGTAATGCTTGGATTACTTATAGGGCTTTTTATAGCATTTGTTATAAATAGTATCAGAGTTAGTGTTGCTTCTAAAAAAGTTGCGTCACTTATGGCTAATGCCAAAAAAGAAATTGAAAAAATGAAAAGAGACGCTGCTTTGGAGCAAAAAGAGGAAGCACATAAATTAAAAATGGATTTAGATAAAGAAATTCGCGAAAAGAAAGAAGAAATTAAGGAATCAGAAAATCGTTTATTGCAAAGAGAAGCTAGTATTGATAAACGTGATGAATTATGCCAAAAACGTGAATCTTCTTTGGATGAACGAGAAGATAGACTTTCTCTTAAAAATAGTGAAATCCAAAATGAAAAAAGTAAAGTGGATGAGATAAAGAAACAGCAGTTAGATTTATTAGAACAAATTTCAGGATTTAGTAAAGAAAAAGCTAAAGAGATGGTAATGAGTCAAGTAAAAGAAAACATGAGCAAAGAAATAGCAGAATTTGTTCGTGAAAGTGAGAATGAAGCAAAACTTACTGCGGATAGAACAGCAAGAGAATTAATTGTTACATCCATGCAAAAATATGCTGCGGATATTGCAGGTGAGCAAACAGTAACTGTCGTAGATTTACCAAACGATGAAATGAAGGGTCGTATTATTGGTCGTGAGGGTAGAAATATACGTACTATAGAAGCTATTACAGGTGTAGATTTAATTATTGATGATACTCCAGAAGCGGTTGTTTTATCTAGTTTTGATCCTTTGCGCCGTGAGATTGCACGTGTTACATTAGAGACTTTGATTAAAGATGGACGTATTCATCCAACGAGAATAGAAGAGCTTTATGATAAAGTTTGTCAGGATATGAAACAACAGATTATTGAATATGGTCAAGATGCAACTTTTGAACTTGGACTTACAAAATTTGATCCAGAGTTAATTGAAATTATTGGTAAACTTCACTTTAGAACTAGTTATGGTCAGAATGCCTTACAGCACTCTTTGGAAGTTGCTCATTTATCTGGTCTTCTTGCTGGTGAGTTGGGAGAAAATACGACATTAGCAAAACGTGCTGGTCTTTTGCATGATATAGGGAAGGCAATTGATCATGAGGTTGAAGGTAGTCATGTAGATATCGGTGTAGATATTGCGAAAAAGTATCATGAGGATTCTATTGTAATTAATGCTATTGCTTCTCATCATGGTGATACTCCAGCAACTAGTGTTATTGCTAGTATTGTAGCAATTGCGGATGCTCTTTCTGCATCAAGACCTGGTGCTAGAAATGATTCGTTAGAAAACTATATTAAACGTCTTTCTCAATTAGAGGAAGTTGGCAATCATATTCCAGGCGTAGAAAAGTCTTATGCTGTTCAAGCAGGTCGTGAGTTGCGTGTTATTGTTAAACCTGAAGAGGTTGATGACTTAGAGGCACATAAAATTGCTAGAGAAGTTAAAGAACAAATTGAAGCTAATATGAAATATCCTGGAACTATTAAAATTACTGTTGTTCGTGAAACAAGAGCACAAGAAGAAGCAAAATAGTTGCTTCTTTTTTTTAGAGATAGAGGTGTATACTTATGGAAAGACAATTTTTATGGTTGATTGATAAAAGTTGTCATTTTTCTGATATGAACAGGGATACTCTTTTAGATACTTTACATCAAATAAATGATATTTTAGATTCTATTATTTATCATGATGATACTTATTCTTATGAGGCCTATCGGGCTTTACTTATTTTGAATCATAACTTTAGAACATGTTTAAATCCTAATTATTTAGATTCTAAAAGTGATTTATCGTTTCTTTCTTATCAAATAAAAGGTTATTATGCAGCTGGTGGGAATCAAGATATTCTTCCTTATTTATCAAATATAGTTAAATATCATGATACTCTTCGTCAGATGGAGACTTTTGGGAAAGAGCAATTTGTTATTTCTTCTTTTATTAGACCCTTTTTTGGAATTCCTAATGATTTAAAAAAGTTTTGTGAAGTTCCGGATTTTTATCCGGATGTTAGCAATGACATTATAGAAAAAATCTATCAAAAAAAATAGACATGTGTCTATTTTTCTTTTTTAATATCTAAAATAATTGGTAAAATAATAGGCTTTCTACCAGTTAAATCATTAATAAATGGATATAATTCTTCTGTTATATCATTTTTTAATGATTGAAATGTTGTTTTAGGGTTTGTTAACTCGGATTTAATTATTGTTTCTGCTTTGCTTTCAATTTTATGAATTAGTTCTTCATTTTCATTTACTAAGACAAAGCCTCTAGTTGTAATATTTGGTTTAATTAATAGTTCTCTTTTTTTCATGTTTACGTTGACAATTACTACTAAAATACCATCGTTTGCCATAATTTTTCTGTCTTTAATTACGGCACTACCAATTTCTCCAATTCTATTTCCATCTACATAGACGTCAGCTCCAGGCATGCTTTCTCCTTTTGTTACCACGTGGTCTTTAAGGGTTAAGCTATCACCATTTTTTAGAATGAAAGTATTTTCTTTTGGTATTCCACAACTAATTCCAATGTCTGCTTGGCGTTTTAACATTCTATAATCTCCATGGAATGGCATTAAGTATTTTGGTTTTAATAAACGTATTGCTAGTTTTATTTCTTCTTCATTGGCATGTCCTGATGTGTGTAAGTCTGCTAGAGATGAGTTTGTATAAACTTTTACTCCTTTTAGACATAATTTATTAATTGTCTTTGTTATGCTTAGTGCATTTCCTGGAATGGCACTAGATGAAAAAATAACTACATCATCTGGTCTTAATTTGATTTGTTTATGCGTACCATTGGAAATTCTTGATAAGGCAGCAAGTGGTTCTCCTTGACTTCCTGTGCAAAGGATTGCTACTTCTCCAGGTTTTAAGTTGTTAGCTTCTTCAGGAGAAACTAGCAGTTCTTTATGATTAATATAGCCAGCATTTAGAGAAATATTAATATTATTTTCCATACTTCTACCGAAGATACATATTTTTCTATTGTGTTTGTAGCAGGTCTCAAAAATATGTTTAATACGGTAAATGTTAGAAGCAAATGTCGCAATAATAATACGATTTGTTTTACATTTATCGAACATTTCTCCTAGTGTTTCATCTACTACAGATTCACTTGTTGAAAATCCTTCATTTAATGCATTTGTAGAGTCTCCTATGAATAAATCCACTCCATCTTCTCCAAGACTTGCCATCTTATATAAATTAGCCATTGGTCCAATTGGAGTAAGATCAAATTTATAATCTCCAGTTGTTACAATTCTTCCATCTGGTGTTTTAATACTGATTCCATGAGAATCCGGTATAGAGTGGGTTACTCTAAAAAATTCAATTTCAATTTCTTTAAATTTTAGTTTTGTATCTTCTGTATATACAAATAAGTTATCGTATCTTATGTTTTTATCTTGTAATTTTACGGCAATTAATTCTTTAGCATGATTTGGTGCATAAATTGCAGGAATATTAAGGCTCTGTAGTAAAAATGGGATTCCTCCAATATGATCTTCATGTCCGTGAGTAATTAAAAGTGCTTTTATTTTATTTTCATTCTTTTTTAAGAATGTAAAATCAGGTAAAACATAATCTACTCCCATAAGTTCACTTTCTGGGAAACTTACACCGGTATCAATAATTACAATAGCGTCGTTATGCATTACACAATACATATTTTTTCCGACTTCTCCGAGACCACCTAAAACAACAATCTTTGTTCCATTAGGTTTTTCCATAATAACTCCTTTCTTTTGTTTCGTTAAGCTGACTATGAAATTATACTATATTTTTTATTTTTTGTCTATATATAGTTTATATTCTTGATTGTAAACGTTACGCTTCTATGATAAAATAAGAGTGGTGATTATTATGGGATTTTTTAATAAATTAAAGACTATGTTTCAGGCTGATAAGCATGAAAATAAAATAACAACGGAAGAACAAAAACAAAATGAAGAGGTAAAAGTTTATGAAAAAGGACTTAGTAAGGCTAGAGAGGGATTTGTTTCTAAACTTGCTAATCTAACTAATAAGTATCGTACTATTAATGATGAATATTTTGATGAGTTAGAAGAAATTCTAATTATGGCTGATATCGGTGTTAATACAGTTATGGATTTTATCGATCGATTGAGGGATAGAGTGGCAAAAGAGAAAATTAGTGATCCAGAGCTTTTAAAAGAGATTATTGTTGATGAGTTATTTATTATCTATGTAGGCGATGAGGTTTTGTCTAGTAAAATCAAATATTGTGAGAATGGCCCTACTGTTATTTTATTTGTCGGAGTCAATGGAGTTGGTAAAACTACTACGATTGCGAAAATTGCTTGGAAAATGAAGCAGGAGGGCAAGAAGGTATTGCTAGTTGCGGCCGATACTTTTAGAGCTGGAGCAGTAGAACAATTACAGCTTTGGAGTGAAAGAGTAGGCGTTTCTTTTTATGGTAAAGAAGAAGGAAGTGATCCTGCTAGTGTTGTGTATGATGGCTGTCAGATGGCAAAGAATGAAGATTATGATGTTGTTTTAGTTGATACTGCTGGTCGTTTACAAAATAAAGTGAATTTGATGAAAGAACTTGAGAAAATGAATAAAGTCATCGGTGGTATTATTCCTGATGGTCCGCATGAAACTTTATTAGTCATTGATGCTACTACTGGTCAAAACGGAATTAGTCAAGCAAAAGCATTTCAAGAGATTACTAATATTACAGGTATTGTTTTAACTAAACTTGATGGGACTGCTAAAGGTGGAATTGTTTTAGCAATTAAGGAACAATTGGGATTGCCTGTTAAATTTATTGGTTTGGGCGAAGCAAAGGAAGACTTACAAGTATTTGATATTGAAAAATATATTTATGGATTATTTAAGGATATGATGTGAAATGACGAAGAAAAAACAAATAAAACAAGACACGATAGTTACACAACCAAGAAAAGTCACTAGATTTAATATTATTTTTATTAATATTCAACTTTTTCTTACTTTTTTTACTTTGGGATTATTTATTTGGTATATTGTAGACCATGATATGATTTATATTTTTCAATTGTTTTTAGGACTCACTTTACTTGTCATGGCATATAATAATCAGATAATTTATCGACGTAAAAAAGCAACAATTTTATATGCAATTGTTGGAATTGTTTTATTGATTTTAGATTTGATTATGTATCTTGGAGTACATTTTATAGGAGCATAGTATGGAAGATTTTGTTTATTATGGAGAGTTATATGATTTGTATCAGGGATTACTTACTGAGAAACAAAAGAAGTATTTTGAAGATTATTATTTTGATAATTTAAGTCTTGGTGAGATGTCTGATGCTTATGATGTTAGTCGTAATGCAATTTTTAAACAAATTCATATTACGGTTGCTAAGTTAGAAGAATATGAAGATGCTTTACATCTTTATCAAAAAAAGAAAAAGTTAGAGGAAGCTTTAGATTTTTCTTCTATTGATGATGTAAAAAAACGGATTGAGGATGTTTTGTAAGAACAAAGTTTTTGTTCTTTTTCTTTTTGGCTTGTAAAAGGTGAAAAAAAAAGATATAATTTATAATATGATAGGGGAATATGAATAGAGGGGTATTATTATGTTTGATAGAATTGTTTATATTAGTGATCATTCTGCAAATATTCGTTTGAAGGATGCAGATAATTTAGCTGTTAATTTGATGAACTTACATCTTGTTTTTGAGGATAAAGACAAAAAAGTATTAGGTGAAGTTGATGATTTAGATAAAGATATCGTTAAAGCGAGATTTTTGGGTGAAATTGTTGATGGAAGATTAATTGGTGGTACTATTCGTAAGCCTGCTTTGGATGCTTCTATTCGTGTTATTGATCAATCAGAAATTCCTATGATTGTTGGAGAAGATAAAGCAGGATATATGAAATTTGGTGTTAGTCCATTTTATAATGACTTTCCAGTTTATTTAGATGTTAATAATTTCTTTAGTAATCACTTTGCTATTTTTGGTAACAGTGGTAGTGGTAAATCTTGTGGTGTATCTCGCCTTTTTCAGAATATGTTTCATGATCAAAGACTATTTCCTTATAAAGCAAATATTTTATTGTTTGATTCATCAGGTGAATATTATAATGCGTTTAAGAATTTGAATTCTATAAATCCAAATTATCATTATCGTTTTTTTAGTACTAATGAAGTAGACGGAATTGGTGAAAAATTACGTTTACCTATTTGGTTACTTAATGCAAGCGATTTGGCTTTATTATTGCAGGCTACGAATCATTCTCAGCTACCGATTATTGAGAGAATGTTAAAATTGGCATTAATATTTTCTCAAAATGATATGGATGCTAATAACTATAAAAATCATTTAATTGCGAAAGCTATTATGACAATTCTTTATACAAATGAAACATCTCCTAATAAGAGAAATGAAATATTTTCTATTTTAGCAAGTTGTTCTACACCACAGTTTAATTTGGAAGCCCCAGTACAAGGGATTGGTTATACTAGAAAATTTCGTGAGTGCTTTTTGATTGATTCTCAAGGACAATTCTCTGAAAGTGTTTTGCTTACAGAATATGTTTCTTCCTTTATTAAGAATGAATATGATAACTACGAACCAAAAGGTGGAGTTTTCTATACTTTGGATACGTTAGAGAAAGCACTTAACTTTACTTTGATTAGTGAAGGCTGGTTAAGAAATGAAAATACTTATGGAGATGCTGTTACTCTTAAAGTTCGTTTACATGCTTTAATTGTTGGGGAATATGCTAAGTTCTTTGATGTTCCTGATTACGTTTCTCTAGAGAGTTATTTATCTTCTTTATTAATTAATAATGGTCGTAAATATCAAATGGTTAATTTTAACTTAGATGATGTTGATGATGATTTTGCAAAAGTTATTACAAAGATTTATTCAAGACTTGTTTTTGAATTTGCAAAAGGATTAAAAGATAGAGCCAGTATTCCTTTTCATATTGTTGTTGAAGAAGCACATCGTTATATTCAAAATGATACGGATAGATTTTTGATTGGTTATAATATTTTCGAACGTATTGCTAAAGAAGGACGTAAGTATGGTGTTTTACTTGGACTTATTTCTCAAAGACCAGTAGAACTTTCTGATACGGTTATTTCTCAATGTTCTAATTTCTTGATTTTTAAGATGAATCACCCTACTGATGTTGATTATATTCGTAAGATGGTTCCAAATATTAGTGATGAAATTGTTGAAAAACAAAAGACATTGCAAGCTGGTACGTGTTTAGGCTTTGGTATGGCCTTTAAGATACCGTTGATTTGTAAATTGGAAATGCCTAATCCAGCGCCATGGAGTGGTAACTGTGATGTTGTTGCGGTATGGAATGGTAACGGAAGTAGTCGTCCTAGTAATGTTATGGCTACAGAAATGAATTCTCCAGCTATTCCTACTACTTCATCAATGTCTACGCCAAATTCTATGTCAAATCCTGCTTTTAACAATAATCCAAGTGTGGTTTCTAATCCATCTCCAATGAATAATACACCATTATTTAATTTAACGGAAGAAAAATCATCTCAAGCTATGCCTGATGTTACTGCTAATGCAGTTCCTAAATCTACAAGCTCTTCTGTTTTTCAAGATTTTAACAATTTAGATTTTGGTGATAGTGAGATGGATGATGATCTTGATACTCCAGCGGGCGGAACTTCTGTTGAGACTCCACCAGTTCCAACTGACTTTGGTAAAATTCCGACTAGTTCTAAACCGTTAATTGAGGTTACAGAGGCTTCTGCTCCAGATTTAGGGATTCCTAATTTAAATCTTAATCAGAATACTGGTTCTAATGAGCCATCTATTATGCCTTTCGGTGGTTCTGTTGCCGATAATAATCAAAATGTAAATCCTATTGATGTAGTGACTCCTAATGGTACGCCGTTAGTATCACTTACTCCAGAGGGTAATCAATAAGCAGGTATTCCTGCTTTTTTTGTTTACTTGTTTTGTGTTTTTTTGTATAATAAAGGCTAGGTGATTATATGTTTGAAAGTTTAGGAGATCGTTTACAAAATGCGATTCATAAGATAAAAGGATATGGCAAAATAACGGAAGATAATATTTCTGATATGATGCGCGAGATACGTTTGGCATTATTAGAAGCAGATGTTAATTATAAAGTAGTAAAAGAGTTTACCAATTCGGTTAAAGAAAAGGCTTTAGGAGAAGAGGTTGCTAGTAGTATAAATCCGGGTGATTTGTTTGTTAAAATTGTAAAAGATGAATTAACTGAATTGCTTGGTGGAGAACAAGAAGATATTTGTTTGAATGGTAATCCAGCCGTTTTGATGTTAGTTGGTTTACAAGGTTCTGGAAAGACTACTACTATTGGTAAGTTAGCTAATTTTTTAAGAAAAAAGCATTCTAAAAAGCCATTGTTGGTAGCTTGTGATGTTTATCGTCCAGCGGCAATTGATCAGTTGAAACAAATTGGAAAGCAATTAAATATAGAAGTTTATGATGAAGGTAATGGTAATCCTGTAGAAATTTCTAAAAATGCTATTAGTTATGCAAAAGAGAATGGTTATGATTATGTTTTGGTTGATACAGCAGGTCGTTTACATATCGATGAGGCTTTGATGGATGAGCTTGAGAATATTCGTACTGAGATAAATCCAGATGAAATTTTATTAGTAATCGATTCGATGATGGGGCAAGATGCTATTAATGTTATTACAGGTTTTAATGAAAAATTACCTCTTTCTGGTGTTGTTCTTACAAAATTAGATGGTGACACTAGAGGAGGGGTCGCTTTATCTGTTCGTCATTTGACTAATGTTCCTATTAAGTTTATTGGTATATCTGAAAAATTGGATGGTCTTGATTCTTTTGATCCAGAACGTATGGCTGGTCGAATTCTTGGAATGGGTGATATTGTTTCATTGGTGGAAAAAGCAACGGAAGCTATCGATGAAAAAGAAGCAGAAAAAACAGCTAAAAGAATGCAACAAGGAAAATTTGATTTGGAAGACTTTTTATCTACAATGAAACAGATGAAAAAGTTGGGACCTTTAGAAAATTTACTTAAACTTATTCCTGGTGCAAAGAAGATGGGTCTTAATAATGTTAAAATTGATCCTAAACAGCTTGCTCATATTGAAGCTATTGTTTTATCTATGACACCAAAAGAAAGACGACATCCAGAGATTATTAAAGCTAGTCGAAAAACTAGAATTGCTAATGGTAGTGGCACTTCGGTGCAAGAAGTGAATAAGTTGTTACAACAGTTTGATCAAATGAAGAAGATGATGAAACAGTTTTCTAATGGAAATATGAAGTTGCCTTTTTAAGTACTAAGTTTTAGTACTTTTTTTGTTGCTATCTATATTTTTATAGGCATATGTCGTTTTCTAATTAGTTATTTTACATAAGATAAAATATAGGAGGTAATTATAATGTTTGATCAAAACAGTTTTGATTTTGATTCTACTGTTAAAGGGAATAATAATGTGGTTGATAATGATATGAATGTTGATATTAATATGAATAGCGAAATGAATGGGATGAACATGGGAATGAATATGAATTCAAATATGGGATGTCCAGTACAAGAAGGAGTTCAGCAAAAATGTATTCATAAGACAATCGTTCATGAAGTACCTCAAGTGTGATAATTTATGATAGACTATAGTATTTTAAGAGAAAATAAGTACAAACTAAAGGCATTCTGATAAGAAATGTCTTTTTGTGTGATATAATAGATATATAATATTTTTTAAATTAAAGAAGGTGAATATAAATGATTATAAAAGTAAATAGTATTGATGACTGTAAAATATGTGATAACTTTTTGACTTTATTAATTCAAGATGAAAGAAAGTATGATACTACTATAGATGAAAAATTTGTTGTCAAAGATTATTTTATTAATATGATCAATAATCAAAATATTCTCCTTTTATATAAAAATGAAAACAAACCAATAGGATATATATTTGCTAAAAAAATAGATGATAAATACTTGATTGATGGATTATATATTGATATTAATTTTAGAAATAAAGGTATTGCAAAAAAATTAATAAAAGTAATAATAAAAGAAATATATTCGCTTGGAGATTATGAAATATTCATAAATGTATTAAAAGAAAACAAAGTTGCTGTTAATTTGTATAAAAATATTGGATTTATTGTAGAACAAGAAGATGAATTAAAATTTTATATGTGTTATAACAAATATAAATTAGAAAACGCTTCCATAAAAGATATAGAAAGAATAAAAAAATATAAATTAAATACTATATTTGAGTATGCAAAAGATTTAGATAAAGAGGAAGTTGAAAAAATAAATAATTATGTTAATAAAACTATATCAAATCAAATCTTTGAATATAAAAATATTGTTTTAAATAATATTATAGTTGGAAGTTTTTTGATAACTAAAAATGAAAATGGTTTACTATTAGATGAAATATTTATTGAAGAACAATATAGAAATAAAGGAATTGGAACATCAATTATTAAAGATGTTGTATCTAAATCAAATAGTAATGTATACTTATGGGTATACAAAGATAATATTAAAGCATTTAATTTATATAATAAAATAGGTTTTAATATAAAAGAAGAAACTGATAGTAGATATTATATGGAATATAAAGTAGTTGAAAATAGAAAGTGAGGTATTTTTATGGATATAGATAAAATTAAGAATGAATTAATAAAACAAAAAGAATCAAAATTTAAGGGTAACATATATCATTATTCTCAAGTTAATTTTGCATATAATTCAAATAAAATTGAAGGTAGTAGATTAACTAGTGAACAAACTGAAGCAATATTTGATACATCTTCATTTATTCCTAAAAGTGATGATTTAATAAAGTTAGATGATTTAACTGAATCTAAAAATCATTTTAAATTATTTGATTATATATTAGATAATGTTGATAAGTTATTAACTAAAGATATGATAATCGAAATGAATAAAATCTTGAAGAGAAATACTAGTGATGAAGAAAATCCTAGATATAATGTTGGTGGATTTAAAGTTGTTCCTAATATAATAGGTGTAGTTAATGTTATTAATACTACTGCTCCAGAAGATGTAGAAAAAGAAATAGAAGCATTACTAGATGAATATAATTCAAAAACTAATATTACTTTAGAAGATATTGTAGATTTTCATTTTAGATTCGAGCGCATTCATCCTTTTGGTGATGGAAATGGACGTGTTGGTAGAATAATAATGTTTAAGGAATGCTTAAGAAATAACATTATGCCATTTATCGTATTAGATGATGATAAGCCTTATTATATGAGAGGTCTAAAAGAATATGAAAAAGATAAAATGTTCTTAATTGATACTATTGGTCATGAACAAGATTTATACGAAAAAATGTGTGAAGAACTATTAAATTTTGAAATAGAAGAAAATAATTAAAAAAAACTAACATCCTACAAAAATGAATAATTTATTAAATGTAGGATCTTTTTTATATGGTTTAATATCTTATAAAATAAGACTTTATCCTTTATATCAACCTACAAAGTAGGATGAATTTTGCAAGTGCAAAATAAGAATGACACCATAATGAATCCTTATTTTATAAGGGTTCTTTTTATATTATGGGGTCATCATCTTATCCTGCTTGTTTAGATTTATTAAAAATTAATTAAAGTTAGGATGATTAAATTAAATAATTAGGGAAATATGATTTGACAAATATTAATCTATGAGCTAGCATGCATCGTGAAAGGAGATGATGTATATGAAATTTAAAAGAATAATCTTTAAAGTGGTGAATGCCTATAAGTAATACTAAATTAATGTGTAATGTGATATTTACACAATTTAGTATTACTAAAATGAATATTTTATCCATAAATTTAAGTGAGGTGCAAAATTTGTGGATAAGTACAAAATAAATTTTATTTTTAATAAAGAAAAAGATATAAATGATATCTTAATAAATATTTTAAATAGAGAATTAAAAAAATATATTCAGATGATTTGTAAAAATGATAAAAGAGAGGTAACATCATCATGTACTTATTTATCTCTAGAAGGAGGTAAGAATTGTTAAGGAGTATAAATAAGGTATATAATGTTGGTATTTATATAAGATTATCTCGTGAAGATGATGATAAAGTATATGAAAGTGAAAGTATTACAAATCAAAAGAGTTTATTACTTCAATATGTTAAAGAAAATAATTTAAGAGTTTATGATATTTATATTGATGATGGGTATAGCGGAACTAATTTTGATAGACCTGATTTTAATAGACTATTAAATGATATTGAATTAGGAAGAGTTAATATGGTTATTACTAAAGATATGTCAAGGTTAGGCAGAGATTATATTGGTACTGGAAATTTAATAGAAAAATATTTTCCAGAACATAATGTTAGATATATAGCTGTTACTGATAATATAGATACATTTTTAGACAATTCTAATAATGATATCGCACCATTCAAGGCAATAATGAATGACATGTACGCGAAAGATATTTCGAAAAAGATTAAATCAAGTTTAAGAGCAAAACAAAAGGAAGGTAAGTTTGTTGGCGGTAGAACTCCATTTGGATATGTTCAAGATCCGAATGATAAAAATCATTTAGTAATAAATGAAGATCAAGCATTAGTTGTAAAAAGAATATTTGATATGTGTTTAGAGGGATTATCATTTTTTAAAATAGCAAGAGAGTTAACAAATGAGGGAGTGAAAACACCAGCACAATATTATAGTTTTGAATGGAAAAATAATTATAATTTAAAATATGGACAGTGGCATTCTAAAACAATAAGAGATATTTTAACTAATCAAATGTATATAGGAGATATGGTACAAAATAGAAGAAGTAAAGTTAATTATAAAGTTAAGAAAGTTGTTAGAAATAATCCTAAAGATTATATAATTGTAGAAAATACTCATGAACCAATTATTGATAAAGACACTTTTTATGAAGTACAAAAAAGAATACCTAAAAATGTTGGAAGAAATGAAAAGAAAGAAAAACATTTATTAGATGGACTTTTATATTGTGGTGACTGTGGCCATAGAATTTCAATACAAGCAAGAAGAAAAAAAGATAATAGATGTTATACTATTTGTAATTATTATAGAACTTATACTAAACAAAGACTATGTACAACTCACTCAAATAACTATGAGAAGCTCGAAAAAGTAATTATTAATTCTTTAACTGATATGTGTTTAAACTATATTAACAAAGATAAAATTAAAAATGATGTTTTAAATAATTTATCTGTAGATAACATGTTAAAAAATAAAAAAGAGTTAGAGATGCTAACTAATGATATTAAGCAAATAAATGATAATTTAGATATTATTTATATCGATAAGTTAAATAAAAAAATAACCGAAGAACAATTTGAAAGAGTAAAAGTAAAATTAGGAAATGAATTAAATATAAAACAAAAAAGATATAACGAGTTAAATAATACTATTAATGAAAAAATTAATGAAGAATCTAAAAGCAAAATGATTAATGAGTATATTAATAAGTTTTTATCTATGAAAGAACCTAGTAGAGAACTAATAATTAATTTAATTGATAAAATAGAAATATTTGAAGATAAAACTATTAATATTAAGGTTAGTTTTAATAATTTGATTTAGAATTGTGATATAATTATTATGGAAGTGATTTTATGGATGTAATTAAAAGTTTTATTGAGGGAATTGTAAATATATATTCAAATAATCCGAAATTATTATTATATACAATTATTTTAATAGTATTATGCACAATATTGAAAATATATTATCCAAAATTTAGAGGGATTATGGGTGAGTTTTGGGTAAAGTTAGAACTTGGTAAATTACCTGAAAATAAATATATTGTGTTTAATGATATTATGATAAAAGATGAAAAAGGTACTCATCAAATAGATCATTTAGTTTTATCAAAATTTGGCATTTTTGTTATTGAAATGAAAAATTATTATGGTTTGATTAAGGGAAAAGAATTTGATAATAAATGGTGTCAATATTTAGGAAAAAATAAAAGTTATTTTATAAATCCTATTCATCAAAATTATGGTCATATAAAATCTTTATCAAATTTACTTAAATTAGATGATAAATATTTTATTTCGGTTATTTGTTTCTCTAATCAAGCAAAGATTGATGTTAAAAGTAGTAGTATAGTTACACAAGTTGATTTTTTAGACAATGAAATTTTAAAGTATAATGAAAATATTGTTGATAGTGATATAAAAGAATTAGCAAATATTATTATATCTAATAATATTGATGATAAAGCATTAAGAAAACAACATGTGAAGGATATTCATACTAAAATTAATAATGATAGAAAATTAGAAAATAATATGATATGTCCAAAGTGTGGTAATGAATTAGTTGAACGAAATGGTAAATATGGTAAATTTATTGGATGTTCTAATTATCCGAAGTGTAAATACATTAAGAAATAATTAAAATCTATCAAAAAAGGGCAAGGACATGTTTGTCCAATCCATACTAGAATTATTAATCATCATATTTTTAGGCATACTTATCGTCCTCAGTATACTTGTTCTGAAGAGAATGTAGTAAGTAATGTTCAGTGCGGATCTTGTTGTCAATTTAGATAATCTTTATTTTGAGCGAGCATTAATATGCTCGTTTTTGTATTAATTATATTTTTTATTAATATAATTCATTATGAATATTGATAGTGAAATTTCTAGATTGCATTTTGAAAATTTTTTATGGTTTCTTTTTATTATTCTTTCCTGTTTAAATATTTATGGTGATTATGATGAGGAATTATTTTTAGAAAAGCATAATGTTTATTATAAGAGAGAATCTCATGCTATTTTTACCTTTACTATTATGATAACTTTATTTATATATCTTTATTTTTTTATTAGGAATTATAAGGCTTATGAGCTAGCTAGTGAGAGAGAAAAAAGATTGTATTCAATTAAATTATTAGGAAGTGCTTTTTTTATTTCAGGTGTGCTTTGTCTTTTATATTTTCAGCTTTACGAAAAATCTTTTGTTGGTTCTCCGTTGATTTAGTTTAATTGTAAATCATTGTGTCTAATTATGTCAGCTTGCTTGATTATTTTTTTAGAGTGTTTTATTCTAATGATAGGGAGTGTGATACGAATGATTTATCCTTCAATTGATAAACTATTAAATATTGTTGACTCAAAGTACGAATTAGTTCATATTGCTGCACGTCGTAGTAAAGAGATATCAAAAACAGGTTATTTGCAAATGCCTGCTAATGAGTATAAGAGTACGAAAAATATTGGAAGGGCTTTAGAAGAAGTCACAGAAGGACTGATAGAAGTGAAAAAAGGAGAGAAGTAATACTTTTCTCTTTTTTTCATGTTATACTATTATCAGGTGATGACATGAAAATTTTAAAATATAAGAAAAAACGAAATGGACAATATGAACTGCAGTTGGAGTCTGGTAAAAGTTTAGATTTATATGAAGAGGTCATTTTACAGTTTGAATTATTATTAAAAAAGGATATTAGTGATTATGAGTTAGAAAAAATATTACTTTCTAATCAGGAGTATGATGTTTATTATGTGGCTTTAAAATCTTTAAAAAGTCGCTTCAAATCAGTAAAGGATTTGCGTCTTTCTTTGTTACAAAAAGAATATCCACAGGAGTATGTGGACAAAGCCATCCAAAAATTATTGGACCAAGGGTATTTAAATGATAGAAGTTTTGCTAAGGCATATATTAATACGCAGATGATTACTACTTCTAAAGGTCCTAAAAAGTTAGAAAGAGAATTGTTGGATAAAGGAGTATCCTTAGATATTGTATTAGAAGAACTAGAAATTTTTACTAAAGAAGAACAGGTCTTAAGGATTGAGAAGGTTGCTGGTAGACTAATTAAAAGCAATAGAACTCGTGGAGGAATTGTTTTGCGTAAAAAGATTATTCACGATTTACAGAATTTGGGTTATAGTGTTTCTTTGATCGATGAAGTGTTATCACGTTTAGATTTTGGTAATACAAAAGATATTGCTGAGAAGGAAGCAGAGAAACTATATCGTAGACTTAGTAAAAAGTATTCAGGAAAAGAGTTGGAATTTAAAATAAAAGAAAAATTGTATCAGAAAGGTTTATATTATGAAGATTAGGCGTTTTATAAAGTATCATAAATTAGAGCTTTCCTTTTTTGTTTTTTTATTTTCTTTTTCGTTATTTTTAATGTTGTTTTTACGAATGGATATTGATTATTTTTGGCATTATAAAGCTGGGAAGTATATGGTTCAACATTCTACTATTTTGACTCAAGATGTTTTTTCATGGAGTCTCTTTCATTCTCCATGGGTTTCTCATGAATGGCTGTTTGAAATATTACTGTATGGTCTTGATTATTTGTTTGGAGATTTTCATTTGTTTATTTATGTTTTTTCTGTTTCTTTTGGTTTGTTATTATTTTTATTTTTTATACAAAAACGAGAGTATTTAAAAAATGTTCCTTTTGCTTTATTATGGACTATCTTTTTTTCTTTGATTTTTACAGGTTTAAGTGGGAGACCACAGTTACTTAGTTTTTTGTTTCTTGCTATTAGTGTTTGGTTTGTATTTGATTTTTTCTATCACCCTAATTCTAAAAAAATATATTTTTTACCTTTCGTTAGTTTGCTTTGGGCTAATATTCATGGTGGGTCTTCTAATTTGCCATACTTGTTGTGTTTTTTCGCTATTTTTGCCGGATTATTTCAATTTTCTTGTAGGAAGATTGAGGCAGTGCGGTTAACTAGGAGTCAAATTATTACTTATCTTGTAGTTGCTTTATTATGTATGCTTGGTATTTTATTTAATCCTCATGGTATTACAATGTTGTTTTATCCATATCAAAATATGGGAGATTCTCTGATGCTTTCTACGATCGCAGAATGGCAACCAAGTAATTTAAATGAATTGTCTCATTATGTTTATTTTATATTTGTTTTTTTTGTTCTTGTTGTTATGATATTTAGTAAAAAAAAGATACGTTTTATTGATGCATTGTTTTATATAGTATTTTTGTATCTTGGATTAAAGAGTATTCGTTTTTGGTTTTTTAGTTATATTGTATTTAGTTTTTTTATATTTTATTATATTTCAGAAAGAAAACAAGATTGTTATTCTTGTTTCCTAATTCTTATGTTTTCATTTTTGTTGTTTTTGTTTTTTGTTCATAGTTTTTCTTATTCTAGTATTATTACTACAAAAACTTTGTCAGATGAAGCAATTACAGTTTTAGAAAAAGAAAAACCTAAAAGGCTATTTAATTATTATGATTATGGAGCTTATTTAATTTATCGAGATATTCCGGTTTTTATTGACGGTCGAGCTGATTTGTATTCTGGGAAGATATATCGGGATTATCAAGATATTTCTAGACTTCGTTATCATTTTACAAACTTGTTATCTAAATACCAATTCGATTATTTTATTGTTCCTAAAAAAAGCGGTATCTTTAGTTATTTGAAAAATAGTCATGTGTATCGTATGATTTATTCTGATGATACTTGCGTAATTTTTAAACAAAATAAAAGTACCTAATGGTACTTTTTTAATTGGATGTTGAGCCTGATACAGCATCTAATAATTGATCCATCAACTCTTCGTATTGCTTTTCTAATTTATCATCTTGCCACTTTATATTATTTTTTTCTCTAATATCTATTAATGTTTGATAGTGTAGGGTAGAGTTGCTATCTAATTTATTGTTTGCTAAGGTTGTTTTAATATCATCTCTGACCTTTTTTAATTTAGGTTTTTCTTTTTGGTCTACTTTTAAGATGATGTGATATCCATATTGTGTTTTTACTGGTTCTTTTGTATATTCATCATTATCTAATTCTTTTACAGCTTCCATGAAGTTTTCGTCCATGTCATCTGTATTGAAATATCCTAGGTCTCCACCATCTTTTGCAGTTGCATTATCGTCAGAATACTCTTTCGCAAGATCTGCAAAATCTTCTCCATTATTTAGTTTTTTTATAATTTTTTCAGCTTCTTTTTGTGCTTTGTTTTCTGCCTTTTCTTTTTCTTCATCACTTGCATCGCTATCTACATCTGGAGTAATTAAAATATGACTGGCTTTAATATCTCCAATAATGTTTTTGTCATAGTAATCTTCAATTTCTTTATCTGTTAATTCATCTTTTAAATAATCTACTACTGCTTCATTTCTTTTATATTCTAGACGTAGCATATCTTCAAGCTCATCTTCGGAGTTTACTCCGAAATATTGTTGAATAGCACTTAGAAACATTGTATCATTTGAGCCATAGCTTTCCTTAATTTGATTAATTTGATTTTTTACTGATTTATCTTCTTCATCTGTTGTTGGATATTTTTCATCAAATAATTCATGATCAATCATATCTACTAACTTAGAAATATTGCTTGTTTTGATTTCATTGTAGTAGTCTGTAGCAGTAATTTTAGCACCTTTTAGTGATACTGCTGTTTTATTATCATCTAATTTTGCTTCTTTACCACATCCTGTAGTGATTGCAGTAATAGCTAATAGTGAACATAATCCTATTCCGATTTTTTTATTCATGTTATTCCTCCTAAACACACATATCATAACAAAAAAAATAAATTCGTGCAATAAATATACTAGATATAATCACACAAATTTCAATTTTGCCATAGAATATCATGAAAGCATAAAAAAAGGAGGAAAAGATATGAGTAATTGTATTTCGTCTTCAGCAATCTTATTAGTTTTGTTCATTCTTTTGGTTATTATCTTAGGTGCTTATATTTAAGGAGGTGTTTTAATGTCTTGTTCTGAAAATGTTGCTCCAAGAAGAAATAATAGTTTTGTTATTATTATTGTTTTATACATCTTATTAGCTATTATTTTAGGTGGCACAATGTGTTATTAATTAAGGTAAGAATTTAATTCTTATCTTTTTTATTTTTTGTGGAATACTAATAGTGGTGATAGTATGTATTATTATTTAAATTTATTTTTTATTAATTCTTTTTTGGGATTTTTATTAGAAACAGGATTAAAAGTTTTTGTTTTTCATGGAATGAATAATGGAATTTTATTTGGTCCTTGGATTCCTGTATATGGATTTGGATCGGTCATTATTGTAGCGGTTAGCAAAGTTGTTTTTCGTAAACTAAAATTATCTAAGCTTTGGAAAACAGTTATTTTGTTTTTTACGGTTTTTTTGTTACTTTCTTTATTAGAATGGTTGGGAGGAGTCATGATCGAGGCTGTTTTTCATAAAGAGTTTTGGAGTTATCGCAATCAAAAATATAATCTAGGTCCGTATATTTCATTGGGAATGAGTTTGTTATGGGGATTTATATCTATATTGTTAGTTTATGTTATTTTACCTATTGAGGAAAAAATAGTAAAAAAAATACCAAGATGGTTTAGTATCTTGTCATTAGTTTTAATTATAATTGATGCTATTCTTACTTGTCTTGTAAGACTTTAAATATGTTATCTAAATCTTTTAATTGTTCTTTATTGTAATTAAAATCTATTTTGTCATTTTGATATCTTGGTATTACGTGTATATGAAAATGTCTAATATCTTGTCCTAAAAAGTTATTTTCACAAATAGTAAAACCTTCACATTTTAATTTTTCTTTTAGTATAGGATATACTTTTTCTCGTAATGCTTTCATAGCGTGCATTAATATTTCTTCTGGAATATCTAAGATATTTTCATAATGCTTTTTTGGTAATATTAACAAATGTCCATTACTAATTGGATTAATGTTCATAATTACTTTGACCTTACTATCTTCATATACTGTTTTTGATGGTAGTTCGTTGTTGATGATTTTACAAAAAATACAATCTTTCATTTTATTCATCTCCATATCTTTTATATTCATATTTGATATTATTATCTTTAATGATATTGTTTCCAATACTGTTTTCATCTTCTATCATAATGTAGTAGATTATTTGTGTCAAGTTTTCTTGATTTAAGTTTTTTTCTGTTAAATTTTTGATGGTGAGACTTTTATTCTCTTTTTTACTATTTATTTTTATTGTATAGTAATTTGGATTGATATTTAATGTATGGATATTTTGAATTTGATTTATTATTTGAGCAACTAGAGTAGAAATTTCTTCTGTTTGTAAGGAACTATTTATATTGAATTTAATGTTATAGATATTCAATTGCTCTATATTGTTATTAATTATATTTTGCTGTATATTTTTTGTATATTTATTTAATGTTAGAGGAAAGGTAATGGTTGTATTTATATTTAAATTTTCTTTTATTTCTTTTTCTATAGTTGTTTCTAATTTTGAAAGAATTGTTTTTCCCTCTAGATAATCTTTTTTATAAGTATCCGTTATTTTTTTGTTTTTATAAGTAATGTTAAAGTATAAATCTTTATTTTTTTTGTTTGTCACTTTTGCTGTATATGTTTGTGTTTTGTAAGTAATTTTTCCTAGTTTTAAATTTTCTATTTCTTCTTTATAGTTTTCGTTTAAATATTTTTCCATCTTTATTTTTATTTTATCTGTATAATAAGGAGCTAATTTTTCAGTTACTACTAATGTTCCAAGTGATACAAAAGTTATGAAAAAAAGAAGTGCCATTCCTAATATTAATTTTTTATCTTGTTTCATTTTATCACCATTTTCATTGTAACTTTTTTTTCTTTTTTTGGCAATTTTATTTGTTAAAAATCTATGGAAAAGAGTTGTTTTCGATAGTGATTTGTGGTATTATAATTTTATATGATTAGAGTATGATAGAAGGTGGTGTTCAGACGATGCAGGAAGAAAAACAAGTAAAGTTTGAAAAAGGTAAAGTTTCTGAATATAATGGTCAACAGGATATCTATTGTGATTTTGTAACGGTCACTGAAGGTTCAAAACAGGATGTGTACTATCTTTTAAATGATAAAAAATTAGATAATGGTTTTTATATCGCTTCTACTGTGTTAAAAGAAGCAATTGATCCTCAGATTCTTCGTACTCATCTCGGGGTTATCAATCAAAAAGGTGATATAATTATTCCTTTTGAAAACAAATCTATAAAAACAATAGAAGATAAGTATTTATTAGTTGTTAGAAGTGAAGCTAAAACAAAAAGTGTTTTGGATGCTATTGCTTCTAGAAATGATCCTGCTTCTGCCGAAAAGATGGTTAATGCTAATGCTAGTATTAAAGATAAGTTAAATAGAATAATGAATGGTCAAGGGGATGAGGTTAATGGGTAAGTTTATTTTAAATGATTTGCTATCTGAAGGTACAGTTTATACTTTAGATGGAAAAAATATATTTGATAATCAATATTATAGTTTTATTGGAATGACCGATGATTCCTTCTATTGTAGTACTAATGTTCCTGAATCCTCTATTGCTCAATTTCCACGTACTGATTTATTTGCGGTAAAGCCAAATGGAATTTTGGCAGAAGACAAGCCATCTAATGATAAAGTAGTTGTTGACCCAGTGCTTCCAGAAATCAAACCAACAGAAGAAAAGAAAGAGGATACTTTAGATGTTACAGGTGTTTCTGTTTCAAAAGATAAAATTGATGCAGCTTTAAATGCTTCTGTTTCTGATGATGAGAAAACTTCTATTGTCGAAAACTCTGAATCTTTAGGAGAAAAGAAAGATGAAGAATCAAAAGATTCTCTTGGTATTTTAATTCCACCTATTTCTATTGATAAACCTAAAGATGTAGAAATTCCACCTATTGCAGAAACACAAGAAAATAATGAAGTAAAAGATGAAGATGTTGAACCTTTTAATATCACTAATGAGCCTTTTCAGTTATCTGGGGAGGAAGAGACTCCTGTAGAAGAAAAGAAAGATTCTGTAGATGCTGACAGTACTTCTATAAGTGAAAATAGCAACGATAATTCTACGGAAACTAAAGATATGGGTGATGTCGTTCATGCAGTTAGTGATATTGTTCAAAAAAATAAACAGTTAGAACAACAAAATAAAGACTTAGAAGCTAGAATTTCAGAATTGGAGAAAGAAAATCAAAATTATCAAATACAAACACAAGAAACATCTCGATTAAGGGATGAAAATTCTAGATTGTTAGAAGAAAATAGAAAACTTACTGTCATTAATGGCGGATTACAAAATACTATGAATCAGATTAGACAAGAATTGGGAATTAATTCTGTTTCTACAGAGACAGCGAGTTATGAATATCAAAAAGTTGCTTAAAAGTATCGAAAGATACTTTTTCTTTTGGTTTAATATTATGGAGCTTTCTTCTTTTTTCTCATAAAATATCATATGTATGGGGTGATACTATGAGACGAGAAGATTTTCCAATATTATCTAATAAAAACATTATTTATTTTGATAATGCGGCTACCACTTTAAAGCCGCGGTGTGTTATTGATGCTATGAATGATTATTATAATTATTATACTGCTAATATTCATCGTGGCCTTTATGAAAGTTCTATTTTAGCAGATTACTTGTATGATTCTACAAGGTTTGTAGTTAGAGATTTTATTCATTGCTCTAGTGCTAAAGAAGTTGTTTTTACTAGTGGTACTACACATTCTATTAATTTAATGGTATTTGGATTTATGAAGAATTATTTAGAAGCAGGAGATGAGGTTTTATTGTCTAAAGCAGAACATGCTTCTAATATTTTACCCTGGATTCGTTTGGCAGAAGAAATAGGCATAGTTATCCGTTTTGTTCCACTTGATGAAAATTATGCTGTTACTTATGAAAGCTTTTTGTCTTCTATTACACCAAAAACGAAAGTTGTGTCTTTGGCTCATGTTACTAATGTGATTGGAGATGTTCGTAATATTCGCGTAATTGGTAATTATTGTAGGAATCATAATATTTTATTTCATGTTGATGGTGCTCAAAGTGTACCTCACTTAAGTATTGATTTTATTCATGATAATATTGATTTTTTAAGTTTTTCTGGTCATAAAATGTGTGGGCCTACTGGTGTCGGTGTGTTAGTTGTAAGAGAAAATCTATTGAAAAAGATGGCTCCTGTTTTTTATGGTGGAGGTATGAATGAGTCTTTTTATAGCGAAGGAGGGTATCAACTTAAGGATATTCCTGTTCGATTTGAAGCGGGAACGCCACCAATCGCTGAGGTTCTGGGGTTAAGGAGTGCTATTTTATATTTGATGAAAATAGGTCTTGATAATATTCATATTTATGAAATTTATTTAAAAAGATATTTAGTAGAGAAATTAAGTGAAGTTCCTTCGGTTACTATTTATAATAAAGATAGTAATAGTGGTATTTTGGCTTTTAATGTAGAAGGGGTTTCCAGTATGGATGTTTCTAAATATTTAAATATGTATCATATTTGTGTTCGTTCTGGGAGCCATTGTAGTAAAATGTTAAAAGAAGATCTTAATGTTTTATCTACAGTTAGAGTAAGTCTATACTTTTATAATACAACGGAAGAAATTGATGCTTTAGTTTTGGCATTAAAAAAATGTCAGAATATTTTTAAAATTGTTGAATATTGATTTTTGTTCTTTTGTATGTATTTTAAAAAGAGAAATTTGATGATGATTTCTCTTTTTTCGTTGTACTTTTTTTTTGAATTTTATTTTTTGCTTGTTTGTCAATTCTTTTTTGATTCATTATGATGTTTTTGAAAGGAGGTGAAATATGTTAAATCAGGTGGTTTTGGTTGGAAGAATTGTCTATGATATAGAACTTAAGAAAAGCGATTCTTTAAAAAAATACTTAGTTTTTACTCTAGCTATTCCTAGAAGTTTTAAAAATATGGAAGGCAATTACGATACTGATTTTATTAAATGTATTGTTTGGGATAATATTGCAGAGAATACTAGTTTATATTGTCATAAAGGTGATATTGTTGGAGTTAAGGGAAGATTGCAGTCTAGAATTGTAGAGAAAAAGAATAAAAAAGAAACTATTATGGAGGTGGTAGGAGAGAAGGTTACTTTTTTGACTTCTAAAAGTACAGAACAAGCAGGAACAGAAGAAAAAAATTGATTTTCTTCTGTTTTTTTGATATAATATGTTTGCTTTTAGGGGGATATATGAAAAAAATACAAATAACAAAAAATGCGCTTAATGAGTTGAGGTGTATTTCATCTAATGAAAATGCTTTGTTTCAAACTGAGTCTGGTGATATTCTTAAAATTTTATCACCTTCTTATCTTTCTACATTTTATTTGTTTACTGGTCAGAGTATGGAAGATAAAATTTTAAATGCTAAAGAAATTTCCAATGTTCCTGAGATTATAGTACCTAAAGGGGCTGCTTATATTGGAAACAATTTTGTTGGGTACTTTATGGATTGCGCAAACGGGAAAAGTTTTGTAGATTATAATAAAAGCTTAACTCTTGCGGACCAAGAGGACTTATATAAATTTGCAGCGATGTATGCTGCTATCGAAAAGCCGGTTCGTGAAGCTAGTGGTGTTGTTTTTCCTCTTTGTACTTGTGATAATATTTTTATTCAATCTAGTCAAGGCGGATATGATGTTCAATTTATCGATTATGATGGATTGCAAATTGGAAAATATAAAAGTTTTTGCGTTTCTACTGCACTTGGTGATTATAGTCAGGTTATGAGAAGTAAGTATATAAATTCTGATATGTCTTTTAAAAAAGAACTTGATATAAAAAGTTTAATTCATCTATATTTTTTAACAACATTTCATATGGATTTAACTAAAGTAGGTCAATTTTATCCAGGCACTAATAATCGTGTTACTTTAGATGATTTTTTTAATTGTATTCACTTAGATGATTGGGATATTATGGATAAAGTTTATAAGGTTATGTATGGTAATAGTTCTAATGAGTATTTGGGTGATGATGTGTTTCATATTGCTGATACTTATCGTATGCATGCTTATCCTGTACCTAATATGCCAGATCGATGTATTAAAGTTTTAGAGAAAAAGAGATAATTTTAAAAACACTAGAATTAGTGTTTTTTTTTTGATATGATAATAATACTAGGGTGGGATGTTTATGGATATTATAAATTATGATGATAAGTATTTGTATTCGCTTAATGAACTTTTAAATTTATCATTTCAGTTAAAAAAGGTTGGAAAGGTAGCTGATCAAGATATAGAACTTATTGCTGTTGTGGACGACAAAGTGGTTGGGTATCTTGTTTTGAACCGTTTGATAGATGGAATTCGAGGAGTTAACTATTTTTATGTTAATTATGTTTGTACTCATCCTAATTTTCGTAATCAGCATATTGCTACTAAAATGTTTGAAAAAGTATTCTCTCTTTGTAAGGAAACAGGAGTTGCATATTTAGAATTAACTTCTAATCCGAAGAGAGTTGCTGCGCATCATTTATATCATAAGTTGGGGTTTCAGGTTCGTGAGACAGATGTGTTTCGAAAGGAGATAGTATGATTACTGATATTATAAATAAAAAAAGATTAGGTCAAGAATTGAGTTATCATGAATTAGATGTTTTTTTCAATGGTTATTTAGATGGTACTGTTAAGGATTATCAAATGTCCAGTTTGCTTATGGCTATTTGTATTAATGGGATGAGTGAAGAGGAAATATTTTCTTTGACAAAGATATTTATTGATAGTGGGGATGCATTAGATTTAAGCTTTATTCCTGGTGTTGTCGTTGATAAACATTCTACAGGAGGAATAGGTGATAAAACCACTTTGGTTATTGCTCCTATTGTAGCTAGTCTTGGTATTCCAATTTTGAAAATGAGTGGTCGTGGGCTTGGTTATACAGGAGGTACGATTGATAAATTAGAGAGTATTCCTGGATATCATGTGGGTTTGTCTGACGAAGAGGTAATTCGACAAATTCAGGATATTGGAATTGTTATTACAGGTCAAACTGCTAGTTTAGCACCTATGGATAAGAAAATTTATGCTTTACGAGATGTTACTGCTACTGTTTCTTCAGTTCCTTTGATTGCAACTAGTATTATGAGTAAGAAAATTGCTGGTGGTGCTGATAAAATTTTAATTGATATTAAGGTTGGTAATGGAGCTTTGTTGCAAACTAAGGAAGATGCTCAGGAACTTTCTTCTTTAGTTAAAAAAATAGGTAAAGTTTATCAAAAAGAAGTACATACTATGATTAGTGATATGAATACTCCGCTTGGTTTTTGTATCGGTAATAGTTTGGAAGTTATGGAAGCTATTCGTATTTTAAAAGGGGAAGAGGTAGGCAATAATTTAACTAAGTTGTGTATCGATTTATCGACTGAGCTTGTATGTATGGCTAAAGGGGTTTTACCACAGGATGCTCAGGATATGGTATTACAGGCCATTCATTCCGGTGCTGCTTATCAAAAGTTTTTAGATTTGGTAAAAGCTCAGCATGGGAATTTAAATGGATTATCTGTTAGTAAAAAGTATAAAGAAATTAAAGCTAATAAAGCTGGTATTATCGAAAGTATTTCTGCTATTAAAGTGGGAGAGCTATCTGTTTCTTTGGGAGCTGGACGTATTTCTAAAGAGGATTCTATTTATTATGATGTTGGTATAGAATTATTGAAACAAGTTGGTGATAAAGTAAAAAAAGGAGAACCTTTGGCGAAAGTCTACTATAGGAAAGTTCCTCGTTTACAAGATTTTGAAGATATTTTTGTAATAAGATGAAAAAACATATTGAAAAATAAAAAACTATGTTATAATTATATTTATAAAGGTGGTGTATTATGGAGAAGATATATATGGAAAATAATCAAAACAAAAAAAATCAGTCTACATTTCAACAAGTTTTTAAATCGCAGTTATCAAAAAAATTATCAGTATTTATGGTATTAGTATCTTTCTTTTCATTTTTATTAATAGGAGTTACTAATGTTTCTTATGCTGCAGTTACTGAAATTCCCGAAGATACAGGATTGGGTGATAGTTTTACTACTTCTGAGCCTGGTACGGAAATTATTAGTAATACAGGATTTCCAATATTAATGTATTCTACTAGTAATGGAATTCCAATTTTCTGTTTAGAGCGTGATATTAATTATCGTGGTGGAATTACTATGAGTAAGAAAGAGCAAATTACAGATCAAGGATTATTATATGTAATGGCTCATACTTTTCCACATGTAAAGTTTAAAGATTCTAAGGGAACAGAATTTCCAGATGAAGTTCAAACTTGGATTACACAAGCTACTATTTGGCAATATTTATATGAAACAGGTGCAGCTAATAATGCTACTGGTTCTGGAAATGTTGCTAATATAGAAAATATTAAGACAGCTGTTAGTCTTTCATGGGATGATGAAGTTGTTGGGTGTCGTGTAGATGGTTGTGGTGCTGGTGCTACTAGTCAAGCAACTTTCTATGATACTTATATTGCTCCAATTGTAGCTAATGCTAGACAATCTAATGTTACTGCAAATGGAACAATTGATATTAGTCTTGCTAATCAAGAAATGTCAATTACAGAAGATGAAAAATATTATCAGACTTCTTTAGTTACTATTACTAATAGTGATCCTAGTAACTTTGTTTCTGATTCATTGAAAGTTGAAATTCAATCTGCTCCAGATGGAACAATTCTAATTGATGAGAATGGTCAAGAGATTGAGAATTATGATAATGTTACTAAGTTTTATGTAAGAATTCCTGTTGAGTCTGTAACAGAAGAAAATAAAAGTGTTTTGCTTCATGCTGAAGGAACTTTTAGAGGATATGATGGTTATTATTATAAAGCCGATGGAGCTCAAACTGTAAGTACTGTATTTACTACTGACGTTAAAGCTTTTGATGATCTTGATATTCCTATTAACTATACTCCTGAAGTACCTGATACTAGTATGAGTATTGCACAATCAGTTTACTTTATTGGTCTTGTCGTATTGTTATGCGGAGTAGGTATTATTTATGCAAATGCCAAACCAAGACAAAAACAACAATAAAAAAAGAAAGTGGTTGCGAAAGAGTCAGTTATTATTAATCGGCTCTTTCCTTGTATTTATAGGTCTTTTTGTTCTTTCTTATAATCATTTGGCTTTTTTGAAAGAGCAAGTGTTTTCTAATATGAAAATTGCCATTGCCGGATTGAATTTACCAAGTGATGAAGAAGAGGAAATAGATGTCCCTGTTGCTGATAATGTATCTGATGGTACTGTTTATCAGCAATCTGTTAAAGAGATTGATTATAGTAAATATGTTGGGGTACTTGAAATCCCCAAAATAGGATTAAAAAGAGGTTTTTATAATACTGATTCTAAGTATAATAGTATCGAATATAACGTGTCTGTTGTTGCTGGATCTACCATGCCTGATATTTCTAATGGTAATTTGATGTTAATGGCACATTCTGGAGATGCTTATATTTCGTTTTTTGCATATCTATATCGATTAAATGTTGGTGATTCTGCTTATATTACATATCAAGGACAAAGATATAGATATAATATTGTGAATATATATATGGTTCCTAAAACAGGTAAAGTTGCTATTTATAGAAATTATAATAAGACAACTTTGACACTGATTACATGCACTAAAAATGATGATACTACACAAACTATTTATATTGCAGAATTAGTATAATAGGAGGTGTGGGCTATGGATTTAGGACTTTTTGATAAGATGAAAATAATATTTCAATTATTATTTTCATCTTTTATGTCTATTGAGATAGTTTTATTCTTCCTTCTATTATTTTTATTGTTAGTATTTAATGTTAAGATTAAAAATAAACTTGTTCCTATTATTTTATCTATTTTTTTGGTTATTGGTATCATTGGATTTTGTTTTGTTTTTTCTTCTTATGCTATTACCTGTCTTGATTCTTTTATTATGAAAATTATGGATTATTATTATTTTCCTTCTACTATTGTTTACTTCTTTATTTTTCTTTTTATGGTTGCAGTGTGTTTCATTACCATGTTTAGTAAAAAAATGAAACCAACGAAAAAAGTATTTAATTATTGTTGTAGTATTATTGTTTTCTTGCTTTTTTCAATGTTTATTGTAATGGCTGTTTATAGTAAGATAGATTTTGCTGATACAGTTGCTTTATATCAAAATAATCAAGTTTTGACACTAGTTCAGGTTAGTAATTTGATTGTCTTATTTTGGTTTGTTGTCAGTTGTTTTTATTATTTGTATTTGTTTTTTAAGAAAAAATTTGATGAAAAAAAGGTTGAGAATTAATTTTTCTCAACCTTTTTTACGTAGTATTCTTCTAGTGTTAAATCATGATCGTGAATATATTTTGCAGCTTCTTTACCTACATAACGATAATGCCATGATTCATATTGATAACCTGTGATATTTACTTTATCTTTTGGAAATCTTAAAATGAATCCATATTTATAGGCATTTTCTTGCATCCAATTAAATTCTTCAGTTTCTTCAAAAGATGTGTAAGGCAAAACCTTATTATAGACATCTACTGCTAATCCAGTTTGATGTTCTGAATATCCTGCTCTAGCAGAATATGTATCTGCAGCTTCTTTTCCGTCAGTTGCTACATAATTATTGTATAGATTCACTTGGTAATCATAACTTCTATAACTAGACATAGCAATAATATTCTTTCCTTCTTTTTTAGCGTCTTCTGAAAGTGTTTCGAATGCTTCTTTTGCTTCTCTAACTAATTGCATACCACTTCTGGCATATGCTATGTCGATTGGTTCTAAATTTTCTGGTATGTAATCTTCTGTTAAATAGTTGTATTTATTTACTAATATTAAATTTGTATTAAGGTTTTCTGCTTTTTTAGTATTTGTGTAATATGGTTTATCTATTCCTATGTTTACATAAGTTACTATGTTTTCCACTGATAAGTTAGGATTTTCTTTTTGGTATTCTAAATATCGCTTTTGATATTCTTTTTTATAATATGGAATAGCTTTTAATTTTTCTATTTTTTGTTCTTCTTTTGTTTGCTTTTTTGGTTTTTCTTGTGTTTCTTGGTTCTTTTGATTTATGATTAGGCCCCCTATAGCTAAGAAAGCAATCAGTAAAATCAAAACTATTTTAGGGCCTTTTTTGATTTTTCTTTTTTTCATCTTATCACCTATTTTCATCATATCATTATTTTATTTATTTATGTATATTTTTTTTATCTTTTAGTATTTAAATAGTAAGGTAATTATTAAGAATTAGGAGAGATAGTATTGAATAAATTGGAAAATGGATTTTGGTGGCTATAAAATGTATTTTTTGATAAACTCAACGGATAGTTTGTTGAAATCCTGTTTTTTGTAATATATAATGACAGCAAGTGGTGATAATTATGGATTGTCAAAAAATTGGTAGCTTTATTTTAGCAATTCGTAAAGAAAAAAATATGACTCAAAAGCAGTTGGCTGAAAAACTTCATGTTACTGACCGTGCTGTTTCAAAATGGGAAAGAGGATTGGGAGTACCTGATGTTTCTTTATTGTCTGATTTAAGTAACATATTAGGTGTTAGTATAAATGAGATTTTAGCAGGTAAAAGAATTGATACACTTTCTAGAAAACAAGCCGACAAAATTATTGTTGATGGTATTTTCTTTTATTGCAAAAGCAAATCTATTAAATATTTTTGGTTATTATGTATTATGTTGTTTTTTATTTTACTTGCTTGCATTTTATTTCATTTTATTATCATATTTAGTAATACCGATATCTATTATTTTTTTATTATGCTTGCTTTATTGTTTGTTTCATTCATTATTTTTTTGAAATTGAATAGTAAAAGAGATTTTAATCGAAAAATTGTTATTCTGTTTTGTCTTTTATATAGTATTACACTTTTAATTTATACTTTTTTTACAGGAATTTCTTATTTTATAAATGGTGCGAATAATTATAGTTTTTCTGCTAATTTTATTCCTATTCAACCAATATTGAATGATTTTAGTTTAGTATTACATGGCGCCCAAAATTTTTCTTTTTTGTTTAACTATGTAATTGTTGATTTATGTTTATTTATGCCATATTCATTATTTATACCATATTTAAAAGAAAAAGATTTTTCCATTAAAAAGTTTTTGTGCATTATGTTAGTGATTGTTCTATTCAAAGAATTTCTTCAATTGATAACAGGCTTTGGTATATTTGATATTAATGATATTATACTTAACTTTCTTGGAATTGTAATCATGTATTGTATTTTAAAAATTATTCATATGTTTTAAAGATTAATTATGGTTGGTAGTTTGGGTATTAATTATATATGTGTAAAGGAGATTATAATATGAAAAGAGTGGAAAAAATTAAGTTATTATTGATTACTTCTTTGATTTTAATGGTATTTATAACACCCAATGTATCTGCTATGTCTATTGGTAGTTTTTATGAGGAAAATGAAATTGTTATTGTTGATGATAGTAAAAATATAGTTGAAGATACATTGGATGAAAGGCTTCGTTCTACGTCACTACCTACTGCTGCTTTAGATTTATCTAGGCAGTCTTATAAAGCGAATATTGTTCGTGCTACTAAGAATTGGTTGTATACTAATGTTTATTTTAAAGTTGGTTCAAATAGGACTATTAATGTATCTTATAATTTGTCTTCTAATAATGGACAAAATGCTAGAATTGCTGTTTATGATATGACTTCTGGAGATTGGGTTCAAGAAAAGAGAGGACTTGTTGGTACTATGTCTGTAACTAATTTAAATTCTTCTCATAAATATGTAGTTGCTTTTGTAGGTTATCAGACTGGGTTAGGCACCACTGTGATTAATGGTACTGCAATAATTACTAGTTAAGTTTTGTATAAACTACCAACGAACTAATATTGGAAAGTTTTATAACTATTTTATAAGACTTTCTATTTTTTGTAATATAGAGAATTAGAATTCAATCTGTGAGAGCTTTTTATTCGTTTAAACGGGGAGAAAATATATTGTGGAAAGTTTTTTTTCTTTGTAGTAAGAGTGCAATGAATTTTTATCAAAGTAGTAAAATGTTTAAAAGTGTAAAAATATTATTAAATTGGAAATAGTGAAAATCGATAACGAAGAAATTATATTTTATAATTAGATGTTATATGTGTTATGATTTCTTTTACTGTTATAGTGTCTTCTTTTTTATATTTATGTATATTTTTTTTAAACTTTACATAGAAAATAATGGAGGTATCTATGAAATATTTAATGTTTTTATTTTCACTATCTTTCTTATTTAATAGTATTTTTATTATTTCTGTTTCTGCAGAGGAAGGAGTGGAGACGGAACTCATTCCAGGAGCTGTTAGTGGTGTTTTAATGGAGGCAAGTAGTGGTAAGATTGTTTTTTCTAAAGAACCTGATAAAGAAGTTGCGGTAGCGTCTATGACTAAGATGGTCGCACAGATATTAATTTTGGATGCTATACGAGAGAAGAAGATTTCGTGGGATGATGTGGTTACTGTTAGTCAGAATGCTAGTGAGATGGGTGGATCTCAGATATATTTAAGTGTAGGAGAAAAAATCAGTATTCGAGATTTATTTAAAGGGATTTCTATGGCTAGTGCTAATGATGCAACAGTCCAAATGGCTGAGGTGTTAGCTGGTAGTGAGGAAGCTTTTGTTAAAGGGATGAATCAAAAAGTAAAAGAACTAGGACTAAAACATACTGTTTTTAAAAACTGTACTGGTCTTGATGAAGAGGGACATTATTCTAGTGCATATGATATGGCGATGATTGCTCGAGAATTAGTAGTTAATTATCCAGAAATTTTGGAATTTTCTTCTGTTTATGAAGACTATTTAAGAGAAGATACAGCTAATAAATTTTGGCTAGTTAACACTAATAAATTAGTACGTTTTTACGAAGGCGCTGATGGATTAAAAACGGGGCATACAGATGCTGCTAAATATTGTTTGGCTGCTACTGTTAAAAAGAATAATCTTCGCTTTATTGCAATTGTTTTAGGAGAAGAAAATAGTAATGTTCGAAATCAAGAAGTAATGAGTTTGTTAGATTATGGTTTTAATCATTATCAAATGGATTTGATTAAGTCAAAGGATGAAGTTCTTAAAACTCTTCCTTTGGATAAAGCAACGAAGAGTAGTATCTCTTTTGTGCCTGTTTCTGATATTGGTGTGTTAACTGAAAAGTCTAATTCTAAAAAGAATTATACTTATTCTGTTAAGATAAAAAAATTTAATTTACCAGTAAAAAAAGGTGATGTTCTTGGAAGTGTTATTGTTAAAGATAAGGATAAGCAGGTGGCTACAGTACCACTTACATCTTCAGAATCTATATCCCAACTTTCTTTTTTACAACTTTTTGGAAAAGGAATGCGTGATTTAGTTGCTGGAAAATTTGTGTTTTCTTTTCGTTAGAAATTGACTATTTCGTTTTTTATGATGTATAATCTTTTTATAATTTAAAAGGTAAGTATTACCTTTTTCTTTATGGTTAGGAGGAATCGTATGAATAACGAAAATTATCGTAGTAATTCTAATACTAATAATAGGAGACGTAGTTCTAAATATAATAAGAATTTTAAAGGTTCTAATAGAAAGAATTCTAATAATCATTATAAGAATCATACTAAGAATAGAAATGATTCCTATCATAAGAATTTAAATGATTTAGATTTTAGTATTACTAAACAGCAGGTATTTGATTTTGATGAGATGAAATTTTCTGACGAGATTGATACTAGTTTTGTTGAAAATAAAAGAAAGAAAAAGGATCAGATTGTTGATGAATTAACTCAGTCTTATGAAAAAGGAAAAGTCCAACAACAAAAAAGGGAAAAGAAACATCATTCTAAGATTCGTGTTGAGCGTTTTGTGACAATTCTTTGTATTTTAGCTTTATTAGCTACTTGTGTTTTCCTTTTAATGAAACCTGAGAAAACGAAAGTCATTACTAAAAGGGAAGAAGCTGTTGTGATGGATGATAATTATTTGTTTTTAGGAGATTCTATTACGGAGCAATATGATTTAGATGAATATTATAATGATTTACCTGTTGTTAATAGTGGAATTAGTGGAAATAAAACGAAAGATTTATTGAATGATTTGAATAATCGAGTTTATCAATATAATCCATCTAAAGTTTTTTTACTTATCGGAACGAATGATATTCAGTCTAAAGTAGAAGATGATGTAATTATAAATAATATTAAGAAAATATTGGAAGATATTCATGAAAATCGTCCTTATGCTAAACTTTATTTAGAGGCTATTTATCCTGTTGATGAGGGAAGTAGTGGAGCACAGGATAGAACTAATAAAGAGATTCAATCTATCAATGCAAGTTTAGAAGATTATTGTAAGAAAAATGATATTACTTTTATTGATATGTATGATTTATTACTTGATCCTGAAAGTGATAAAGATAGATTGTTTGAGGATTATTCTAAGGATGGTTTACATATTAGTGATGAAGGGTATGAAGTTATTACTGAGGAACTTATGAAATATATAAAATAGATATTATATCTATTTTTTTCTTTTTTAGTGTTATACTAATCATAGGAGGGATTAGATGCATAATAAAGTAGTTATTGTTGGATGTGGAAATGTTGGTATGAGTTATGCTTATGCATTATTAAATCAGCGTACTAATGTTAATGAGTTGATTTTAATTGATTTGAATAAAGATAGAGCTTTAGGAGAAGCAATGGATTTAAATCATTGTTTAGCTTTTGCACCATCGAAAATAGATATTCGTTGTGGCGATTATACAGATTGTAGTGATGCTAAAATTGTTGTGATTGCTGCTGGAGCTAATCAAAATAAGGGTGAGTCTCGGATGGATTTAATTTATAAGAATAGTAAAATCTTTAAATCTATTGTTGGTGATGTTGTAAAAAGTGGATTTAAAGGAATCTTTCTGGTAGCAACCAATCCTTTGGATGTTATGACTTATCTTACCTGGAAATATTCTGGATTTGATTATCATCGAGTGCTAGGAAGTGGTACTAGTTTAGATACTTCTAGACTTCGTTATTTGATTGGTGACAAACTTGGTATTGGTCCTAAAAATATTCATGCTTATGTCATTGGTGAACATGGCGATAGCGAATTTGTTCCTTGGAGTAATGCGACTGTTGGATTACAAAATGTTGGGAAATTTTTGTCTGTAGAGGAAAAACAAGAGATTGCTGATGAAGTAAAAAATGCAGCTTATAAAATTATTGAGCGAAAAGGAGCAACCTATTATGGTATTGGAATGTGCTTGGTATCTATTACGAATGCTATTTTAGGCGATGAAAATAGAATCATTACTGTATCTACTTACGATAAAGAAAATGATGTGTTTATCGGGCTTCCTACTATTGTTAATAAAAGAGGTGCCAAGGGGCGTGTTTTTGTTGATTTGACTGAGGAAGAGACTTTACAATTACAACATAGTATAGATGTTATTAAAGAGGCTTTGGAAAAAATAAAATGATATCATATTTTTTCTTCTCATTCATATATTAATGTATAGAAAGAGAGGAATTAATATCTATGGAAACATTAAAAGTCAGTAGTAAGTCTAATCCAAATAGTGTAGCAGGTGCTCTTGCTAATGTATTTCGTGAAAAAGGGTCTGCAGAAATTCAGGCTGTTGGAGCTGGTGCATTAAATCAAGCGATTAAAGCGGTAGCAATTGCTAGAGGATTTGTTGCTCCTTCTGGGAAGAATTTAGTATGCATTCCTGCTTTTCAAGATATTGCAATTGATGGAGAAGAGCGTACTGCTATTAAATTAATAATCGAGACCAAATAGGTCTTTTTTTTTTGAAGTTGTCATGGTAAACTTAATAATGATAGGAGGTTGGTTCTATGGTTTGTCCTCGTTGTGGTGCTGAGTTGAATCCTAAACAGCGTTATTGTATGAAATGTGGTGCTCTAAATTATGAACATCCTGATAACCAAAAAATGAGAAACTATATTACCGAGCAGGAATTTGAGCAAGCAAATGAAGAATATCAAAAAGCAGCTAATGGACCAGCTCGAACAATAGAAATTGCGGGTAAAGTTTATGCAGATGTTCCTGTTGCTGATAAAAAAACTACATATGTGGATACTAGAGTTATGGTAGGGCTACTTTTTATTTTTACTCTTTGCTTAGGCGCTATTTATTATTTTGCTTTTCCATATTCTTTTAATATGGTTTTTGGGTTGTGTTTCCTATTTTTTATTTGGGTTTTTGTTATTTTCACTAATATATCTATTTATATGAAAGGAGGGTATTCTGCGTTTGCTTCGTTTCTTCCTTTCTATGGTCAGTATGCGTATTTTGATATTGTCCTTGGCAATGGGTGGCTATTTTTAATTACTTTGATTCCTATTGTTGGATTTGTTTATGCTCTTTATGCTACTTATAAAACAGGAAAGGTTTTTGGAAAAAGTGGATGGCTTACTTTATTTTTTCCATTTATTATGTTACCAGTGATTGCTTTTAGTGATAGGGCTATTTACAATGGTCCTGGAAAAAAATATAAAAAGTATATGGAAAAGGGGAAGAAAAGAAATACTAAAATTCCTGCGTTTATTTGCTCTATTGCTATCTTTCTATTATTTTTAGGCTTTACTCAACTACCTATTTCTTATGATGTAGCTAATTATTTTGTTATAAAAGATATAGAAAGAGTTGCTGATACAGTAAAACAAGATGTTTATGATGGTATTTATTCTTGTGGTGATAATGATTTTTCTTCTCCAGAAGGAGAATATTATGTTTCTGTTGCTAACCTTTCTGATATTCAAAGTTATCCTATTCCTATTCGTTCTTCTTTAAATGGAAAGAAAATCTCTGGTTACTTTCATATTCAGAGTTCAAGAGATAAAATAGTTGTATCTTATAATCTTACTGATGGAGAACATGTTTTTTCTTCTCGTGATAATAATATGAGTCCTGATGAGATTTCTCTTCCAGAAGGGGCAATTATCTGTAGAAAGTAAGATTAGATTATTATATTTTAGTGAGTAGGTGTATTATGATAGCTAGTGAAGTTTTAAAATTTAAAAAGATTAGTGATGATTATGATAGGGCTTATCAACTGGTTTCTTATTTATTTCGTGATAAAAAAGATAAGGCTGGAGTACCTTATATTGATCATTTAATTTGTGTTAGTAAAATGTTAGATTCTGCTAATACTAGAATTGCAGGATTGCTTCATGATATTGTTGAAGATATTTCTGATTTTACACTGGATGACTTGCGAACTTTAGGTTTTTCTAATGATATTGTTGAAATCGTTAGGATTGTAACGAAAGATAAAACTAGAAAGAAGAACTATCATGATTGGATTACTGAAATTATTGAGACTAATAATCTAGATGCAGTGAAGGTTAAATATGCTGATATTATGGATCATTTGAATTTAGAACGTTTAAATAGATTAGATGAAGAGAAGCGTTGCTATTTTGTTAAGAAGTATCAGGAGGAAGCACTCCGACTAGAAAAAGTATTAATTACAACTTAATTCTATTAAAATGGTTGATAAAATCAAAAAAAAGTAATATACTATTAACAAATCGGTGATTAGAACTAATAATAAGAATCTTTAATTGTAGAGAAATCGTGGTTGGTGAAAACGATATTAAAGGCTTATTTATCTACTCTATAGATGAATTATTTCCGGAGAAGTCCGTTATACTTTGAGTTAAAGAAAAGGATGGTACCGTGCCTATGTGCACTCCTTGTACTATTCTTTTTTTGTTTTTAGGAGATGATTTTATGATTGATTTACATTATGACTTATTGTCCATTTTATATTATTGTTATAAAAAGAATGATTTTAGTTATATAGAAACTATTCAGAAGTATTATCAAAATAACGGGGTTCGAGGAGTAGTTGCTAATCTTTATTTTATGAACGAAGAAGAAATGAAAGAAGAATTAGGTGAGTTGTATGAACCGATTGATGTAGTAGAAATGTTTCGTATTGCAACAACTTTATTTCGTAAATATTTTCCAGAGTTAGATGTTGTTTATAGTATAGAAGGCTGTGATTATATTGACAATCTTTCTCAATTAGAGGAACTTTCTCAATTAGGTCTTCGTAATGTTTTACTTGTCTGGAATAATAAGAATAAGTATGGTTCTGGTAATCGTAGTAGTAATGGACTTAGTGAAGATGGTAAGGACTTCTTAAGAAAAGCTATTGAGCTTGGTATTAGTATTGATTTATCTCATATGAATTTAAATACTTTTTCTGATACAGTTTCTTTACTAAAGGAAGAAAAAGCTAAAGGTAGAGATGTTAGAGTTGTTGTTAGTCATTCTAATTGTTATGATTTGTATTCTCATCCAAGAAATTTAACAGATGAACAATTGTTATCTCTTAAGGAATTGAATCCTGTTGTAGGTCTTGTTTCTTATGGGCCATTTGTCTCCTCGAGTGAGAATTTAGAAGAGTTAAAAGACTCCTATGTAAAACATATTTTACATGTTAAAGATTTACTTGGAATTGATGCTGTTGGAGTATCTACTGATGATATGAAGTTTGATCTTGTTTTGTTTAAATCAGATACTGTTTTGCTTGAGTCTGGTGAAGATATTCAAGTATTTAGATATGCAAATGTTTATAATGAAATCAAGGAATTACTAGAAAAATATTTAAGTACAGAAGAGATTAATAAAGTATTATATGAAAATAGTTATAATCAATTATTTAGAAAAGAGGTATAAATATGATAGATATTAAATTAATTAGAGAAAATAAGGATTTAGTAAAGGAAAATATTAAGAAAAAGTTTCAAGATGAAAAACTTCCTTTGGTAGATGAAGTTTATGAAATGGATAAGAGAGTACGTGAAGTACAAGTTAAAGCTGACGGGTTAAAAGCTGATAAGAATCGTATGAGTGGCGAAATTGGAAAGTTAATGAAGGAAGGTAAAAGAGACGAGGCTGAAAAGATTAAAGCAGATATTGCGAAAACTGCTGATGAAATTAGTGCCTTAGAGAAAGAGCAAGAAGAACTTTCTCGTGAAATAAAAGATCGTATGATGGTAATTCCACAAATTATGGATCCAACTGTACCTATTGGTAAAGATGATAGTGAAAATGTAGAAGTACAAAAATTTGGAGATCCTGTTGTACCAGAGTATGAAATACCATATCATGCTGATATTATTGAAAGACTTCATGGTATGGATAAAGATGCGGCTGGTAGAACTAGTGGACAAGGATTTTATTATTTACTTGGAGATATTGCTCGTCTTCATGAAGCAATGCTTGCTTATGCTAGAGACTTTATGATAGATGCTGGATTTACTTATGCAATTCCACCGTTTATGATTCATAGTGATGTTGTTACTGGTGTTATGTCATTCCCTGAGATGGAGGCTATGATGTATAAAATCGAAGGAGAAGATTTATATTTAATTGGAACTTCAGAACATTCTATGATTGGTAAGTTTAAAGATCAGATAATTAAAGATAGTGAACTTCCTATTCATATGACAAGTTATTCTCCTTGTTTCCGTAAAGAAGGTGGTTCTCATGGATTAGAAGAGAGAGGGCTTTATCGTGTTCATCAATTTGAGAAGCAAGAGATGATTGTTATTTGTGAACCTGAAGAATCTATGGATTGGTATGAGAAGATGTGGAAGTTAACAGTAGATTTCTTTAGAAGTTTGGATATCCCAGTAAGACAACTTGAATGTTGTAGTGGGGATTTAGCTGATTTAAAAGTTAAATCTTGTGATGTTGAAGCTTGGAGCCCTAGACAAAAGAAATATTTTGAAGTTGGAAGTTGCTCTAATCTAGGAGATGCTCAAGCTAGACGTCTTGGTATTCGTAAAAAAGGAGAAAAGGGTACTTATTTCTTACATACCTTAAATAATACTGTTGTTGCAACTCCTCGTGGACTTATTGCATTACTAGAAAATAATTATCAAGAAGATGGAAGTATTAAAATTCCTAAACCATTACAACCTTATATGGGTGGTAAAGAAGTAATTAAAATAGATTAATAAGAAATATGTTACATATTTCTTTTTTCTTTGGATATATTATTTAATGGTGATAGAATGGAAGAAGATAAAAGATGTGAAGTAGTTGGACATGAGTCTGCTATGAAAAATATACATATTGATAGTAATTCTAAAGAGGGAAAGTTACTAGTTGAGGTTGTAGATAAAGAATCTACCTTACAACGATTGGAAGATGAATAATCTTCTTTTTTTTATGTTTTAATGATAAAATTTATTTAAGGTGATGATATGTTTTTTAGTATATCTTTAATTATTATTTTAGTATTAATCTTAGTTGTTATTGTATTAGGACTTGTGTTATTACATAAATTAAAGAAAATTTTAGGTGTTTCTAGTATTTCTTCAATTGTAAAACATGCTAGGGTAGAAGATGAAGAGATTCCTAAATCTTTATCTAATCTGGATTCATTATATTTAGATAAAATTAAAGAGGATTTTCCAGAACTTAATCTTAATGAATTAAAAAGAGAGTGTGAGAAAAATATTTTATTATATTTACAGGCAATAGAAAATAAGAATACTAAAGATATTAAGAATGACAAAATTAAGGTATCAATAGATAAAGCATTAAAAGAGTATGAAAGTCATAATATTAGTTTTAAAAAAATACGGTTTCATAAGACTGTAGTTAGTAAATATGAGAATAATCAAAAGGTTTCGACAATTACTTTTGGTAGTAGTCTAGAATATTTATTATCTGTAGATGGAAAATTAAAGAAAAAAGTACAGGATTGTTTTCGTATTGAATATATCTATATATTGGATAGTTCTATTGTTTCCAAAAAAGATAAAGTTTTTGAGGTTTCCTGTCCTAATTGTGGAGCAGTTATGATTGATTTAGAAAATCATAGATGTAGTTATTGTGGGACTTATGTAAAGGATATTGTTAAAAGAGTATGGTATTGTAATGATTTAGTTTCTTATTAATTTTATTTATGATATTATTAATATGATAGAGGTGGTGTCATGGAGGCATTAGATAATAAATGTCCTTCTTGTGGAGCGGTAATTAAGTTTTCTCCTAAAGAGCAGAAATGGGTATGTGAATATTGTGGTAGTGAGTTTACATTAGAAGAAATGCAGCAACATAAAAATGCCAGTAGTGAAGAAGCAAATCAAAAATCTTCAGAAAAGAAGAAGAGAAAAGTCGAAGAAGCAGATGTTTATCGTTGTAAAAGTTGTGGTGCTGAAATTATTGCTGATGCTAACACAACAGCGACGTTTTGTGTTTATTGTGGTAATACCGCTATTTTAAAAGAAAAAATTCAAGATAGTAGAGTTCCGGATTTAATTATTCCTTTTCAAAAAGTTAAAGAAGATGCTATGAATGCTTTTGAAAAGTTAGTGAAACATAAACCATTAGTTCCTAAATCTTTTAAAAGTAAGAAAAATATAGAAAAAATTACAGGTGTTTACATTCCTTTTTGGGCTTATGATTTTGATGTTCATGGAACAGCAGAGTTTAGTGGAACTGATATTCATACATGGAGTGATTTTAGAAATCGTTATACGAAGACAGATCGTTTTGCAGTTGTTTGTGATGGTGCGATGCACTATGATAAAGTGTTGGCTGATGGTTCTTCTAGGTTTCCAGATGATTTGATGGATTCTTTAGAACCATTTGAATATAAAGATTTAACCTCTTATAATCATGCTTTTTTATCTGGGTTTTTATCTGAAAAATATGATGTTTTAGAAGATGATGCAGAACTTAGAGCTAAGACTAGAACAGAAAAAACATCAATTTCTTTATTACAAGAGACGGTTAGGCATCAACAGAGTACATTAATTAAACATAATCTTGCTATTAAGAAAGAAAAATCTAATTATATTTTGTTACCTGTTTTTATGGTTAATATTAAGTATCATGATAAAATGTATACTTTTGCTATGAATGGTCAAACAGGAAAGATAGTTGGAGAATTACCTCTTGGTGTTAAAGAAACAGTTATTTGGGGCACTCTTATTTTCTTACTTTGCTTTATTGTTTGTATCCTATTGTATTTAGGAGGTATTATATGAAAAAGTTTAAGTATTTACTCCTAATTGTTATTTTATTTGGTTTTTGTATTATACCAGTTTCTGCTAGCACAAATACTTTTACTAGGACAGAAGATAATTTACTAGTTTCACCGGATATTACAGTAACTAGTCAGAATTTGGATAATATTTTGGGTACTCCAGCAGTTGATGCTAGTGAAAAGGTGTATGATTTTGCAGAGTTGTTAACTCCGTCTGAAGAAGAACAAATTTATAATCGTGTACAAAAATTTATTAACAAAACAAATTTAGATCTAGCAGTTGTTACAATTAATGATAATAATAAGTTTAGTGCTATGGAATATGCTGATGATTTTTATGATTATAATGATTTTGGTACAGATTCTGAATATAGTGGAGTTTTATTTCTTGTAGATATGGATACGAGGGAAATTTATATGTCAACTACTGGTAAAGCAATTTCCATGTATAATGATTATCGTATTGATATGATATTGGATGCAATTTATCAAGATTTTAGTAATGAAAATTATTTGAATGGTATTACAAAGTTTGTTGCAATCATTGAAAATTATGATACAATAGGATTACCTAGTAATAAAGATAGCAAGTATGCAATTAATAATGAGGGAGAAGTTTATCGAAAGTTTCCTTGGCTTATTGTTTTCGGTATTCCTTCTGTAATTACTGCTATCGTTATAGGAATTTTAATTTCTAAAAATAAATTAGTTAGGGTGGCTACTTCATCTAGGGAGTACTTAGATAAAGATTCTTTACAAATTAAGACTGTGAGTGATCGATTAGTTTCTACTAATACTATAGCTGTTCCAAGGTCTTCTGGTAGTAGCAGTGGTGGAGGAGGAAGTTCTCGACATTCTGGAAGTAGTGGTAGGAGCCATGGCGGTGGTGGACATCGTTTTTAATAATGAAAGAGAGGTATTTTTATGGGTTTAATTAAGGCAGCAGCAGCTGCAATTGGAAGTACATTACATGATCAATGGAAAGAGTATATTCGTTGTGATGATTTAGGACAAGATATTTTGATGAAGAGAGTATCTACTCCTAATGGCGTTATCTCTAAAGATAGTGCTATTCAGGTTGCTCCCGGACAAATTGCAGTAGTATTCCAAAATGGACAAATTTTAGATGCAACTGCAGAAGAGGGTATTTTTACTTTTGATCAGTCTACATCTCCATCATTCTTTGCTGGCCAATTTGGTGCAGTATTTAAAGAAATGTGGGGAAGATTTACTTATAATGGTGGAACTTTTAAAGAACAAGCAGTATTTTATATTAATGCCAAAGAGATTATGGATAATAAGTTTGGAACGCCAGCACCAATTCCTTTTCAAGATTGGTCACATCCAATTCCAAATCAGATGACTGGTTCTATGAGTCCACTTCGCGTAGAAGTAAAATGCTTTGGTAAGTATACTTTTAAGATTAGTGATCCGGCAGTATTTATGTCACGTATTGCTGGTACTGCTGAAGAGTATCGTAAAGACGAATTATGTGAACAAATGCGTTCAGAAGTTATTGGGGCTTTCCAAAATGTCTTAAATGAATTAGGAAACTCTCTTCATAAAACTCCAGTACTAGAGTTACCTAGTAGTACTGATGAAATAAAAAAGGTCATGGATGAAAAAGTATTTGATCAACCAATTCGTGATAGAGGATTAAGTATTGTAGGATTTGTTGTTGAATCTGTTACATTAGATGATGAATCTAATCAAAAAATTGATAATTATGAATTATCATCTAATCAATTTATGCAACAAGGAACACTTACTGGTGCTTATGCAAATGCTGTTCAAGATGCAGCTAAAAATGAAGCTGGTGCTATGAATGGTTTCTTAGGTGTTGGTATGATGAATATGGCTTCTGGTGGTATGATGGGAGGCGTAGCTACTAATGCAGTTAATCCACAAGCTACTCCTGGTAATACGCAAGCATATGATCCTTATGCCGATCAAGCTGCAGAACAATTAAATCAAGCTCGTGCAGTGGCTGCTGGTCAAGCTGTATCTCCACAACAATCACAACCACAGCAACAATCTCCAGCCACTCAAGGAGCAAGTTTCTGCCCTAATTGTGGTACTCCTACTAATGGGGGTAATTTCTGTACTAACTGTGGTACTAAATTAAAATAAAACAAAAGAAGTCTAATTTGGTTTGTCCATAGACTTCTTTTTTTGTGCTAATTTATCTTGAACAGTTAAATTTGCTTCTTCGATTGCACGATTTATTCTATATATACTGATTTTTGAATTTTCTTTTGCTATTTTTGGATAGTTTATACGTACTCCTTTTTTATCTTCATCTGTTGCGATTGCAATTGCGGCTTTTACTAGGTTTAAATGCATTCTGTGTTCTGCTAATTTATCTGGATAATTTATTATAAAATTATCTGTATAGCTTAGTAATACTGGTATACTTATATTTAATGTCTCCATAATTATTCCGTTATAACATTCATTTACTTGTTTTTCATTTTGTCTAAACACTAGGCAGCGATTTCTTCCTGTAATTTCTATTTCTTGGGGAGGGGTTTTCAGATATTGATTTAATATTTTTTGTTTAAAGATAAATTCATAGTAAAAATCTATTAGATCTTGTCTTACTGCTTCATTTTTTATGATATTTATATCTTTATTCATAAAATATAGGGCTGTGATAGAGTAGTCTCTCATTGCTTGCCATATAATTGATGCATCATTTTCTTCTTTTCTTTCTAAGAGAAATGGATTTCTTGATAAAAATGGATTTCTAATTAAGAGTTCATTAATATGATTTTGAAATCTTTGGTTTATTTGACTATGTATTTCTGGAGGAGTATCACTCTGTCTTAATAGATAGGAAAATCTTTTATATAATCTTTCATTTAGGTTACTTTCAAAGTCTATTTTTTGATATTCTTTTTCTTCATATTCTTCTGCTAAAGCAATATAGTCTAGTTGTGTTTGATATTCTTCTTCCTCTTCATTTATTTTGGCTGTAGCTGCATTTTGATATAAAACACTTATATTGCTAGAATATTGAATGATAGATTTTAATACTTCGTCTAGGTCTATATATTCTTTCATAATACTCCTCATTTCTTAAATTGAATTTATTATATCACTTTCTAATAAATCCGCATAATTTTTTTCTTTTATTCCATACTAATAGTGTGGTGAAAAGGAATGATAATTTGACAAAAATAGATTCTTCTGGTAAAATATATAACTGTCACATAAACAGAGAGGTGTTATACATGTTTTATGATGAAAAACAGGCATTACGTGCTTGCGAAGAGGAACCGTCCCTGATTTTTGAATTAATTAAGGAAGGGTACTATCATTTGGTAGATGAACTTATTTCTAAAAATAAAGTAGATATTAATACGGTAGATGTTGCTGGTAATGATGTTGTTGCTCGTTTACTTAAAGCAAAACAATATGATTTGGTTTTAAAGTTTATTCGTAAACGTAGTTGGAATTTAAATCATCAAAATTTAGATGGAAATACCATTGGACATTTACTTGTAAAAGATACATCAGTTTCTGCTTTAAAGGTTTTAGAGCATCTTACTAAAAGTAAAAGATATTTATTAAATATTAAGAATAAGAATGGTGAAACTGTTTTAGATTTGGCTATTCATAATCAAAGTGCTTTTCAGGCATTAAAAATATTAGAAGAAAAGCGGTTTAATAATATTGATGTATTGTCATTTAAACAATTATATCAATTATGTATTAAAAATAATTATTATGGTAAGTACTCTAAATTAACAAATTTAGAAAATATTGTTGATAGCTTAGAGAAAAAAGATAACTTGGTTCCTAGTATGAGTGAATTATTAGATAAAATTGTAGAAAATATGGAAGTTATTAAACATGATTTAATGAGAGGCAAGTTTTCTTTATTAGATCAGATGATTAATACTTCATTAAGAGAAAGTGTGATATAAGAGGAATATTTCCTCTTTTTTGTTTTTTATTTTTGTGTTATAATTTTTGGTGACTTGTGAGGTGGTATTATGCATTTACCTGATTATAAAGAGGCTAGAAAAAGAGATATTAGACCGTACCAAAGAGTGGTATTTCAAGAAGATGATAAAGTTAAAAATAAGTATCACGGGAAAACGTTTTATTTAAAGACTTATGGATGTCAGATGAATGAGCATGATAGTGAGAATATAGAAGCATTACTTACTTTTTTAGGATTTTCTAAAGTCGATGATTATATGGATGCTGATTTAGTATTGTTAAATACTTGTTCTATTCGTGAAAATGCCCATAATAAAGCATTTGGAATGCTTGGTAGACTTAAACATTTAAAGCAAGAGAAGAAAGATTTAATCGTTGGATTATGTGGTTGTATGGCACAGGAAGCAAGTGTTGTTGAGACTATTCTTAAAGATTATAAATGGGTTAACTTTGTTTTTGGTACTCATAATATGTATCAATTACCTGAAATTATAGATACGGCAATTGAAGAGAATCAGCAACAAATTGAGGTTTTTTCTAGAGAAGGGGATTTGATTGAGGGATTACCTGTACTTCGTGTTAACGATTATAAAGCATATGTTAATATCATTTATGGTTGTAATAAATTCTGTACTTATTGTATTGTTCCTTATACAAGAGGACGTGAGAGAAGCCGTTTGAAAGAAGATGTATTAGCAGAAGTACAAAAATTAGTAGATGATGGATATAAGGAAGTAACTTTACTTGGTCAAAATGTGAATGCTTATGGTAAAGATTTATATGATGACTATACTATGGCTAATTTATTAGAAGATGTTGCACATATGGGAATTCCTAGAATTCGTTTTACTACTTCTCATCCATGGGATTTTACAGATGAGATGATTGATGTTATTGCGAAATATCCTAATATTATGCCTAGTGTTCATTTACCAGTACAAAGCGGTTCTAGTCGTATTTTAAAACTTATGGGACGTAGATATACTAAAGAAAGTTATTTAGAGTTATTTCATAAAATTAAGGATAGAGTTCCTGGTGTTACTATTTCTACAGATATTATTGTAGGTTTTCCAGGTGAGACTGAAGAAGATTTCTTAGAGACTTTAGATTTAGTTCGTGAATGCCAGTATGATAATGCTTTTACTTTTATCTTTTCTAAGAGAGAAGGAACACCTGCTTGTAGATTGACTGATCCAGTTTCTCAAAAAGAAAAAGAAGAACGTCTTCAACGATTAAATGAAGTAGTTAATCATTACTTTTTAGAAAATAATAAAAAACTTGAAGGTCGTGAAGTAGAAGTTTTAGTAGAAGGTATTTCTGATAAGAAACATATGTATTATGGATATAGTGATACTAATAAATTAATTAATTTTTCTAGTGAAAAAGAACTTACTCCTGGAGATTTAGTTATGGTTAAGATAAATGATGCTAAAACGTGGAGTTTGGATGGTGAAGCTGTTGAATAAAAAACTTGAGGAAGTTATTTCTGTTATTAAAGATAGTAAAGATTATCAAGAGTGTATTAAGTTAAAAGAAAAGATGAAAAAAAATGCAGAGCTAATGCAGTTGATTGATACATTAAAAACTCTTCAGAAAGAATATGTTAAGAATGGCTATCAAGATAAAGAGAAATTAGAAGAAGTAGAGCATAAATTGTATGAAATACCGATTTATGTTACTTATATAGAACATTTAGAAAAAGTAAATCAGATGATTTCTTATGTTGAAGATGACTTAAACGATTATTTTTATCAATTATTTAATTAAAAGACTATGAATTTTGTTCATAGTCTTTTATTTCTTTTAATATTCTTTCTTTTGTTGTTTCAATAAATTCTTTTATTAAATATATATCAAAAATATAATTTTTTTCATTTGTAGAGTTTTCAATTATAATTCCCATTTTGTCTATTAATATATTTAACTGTTCTATAGGAACTTCATTGATTGTAGTTTCTGGCTTTTCAAATTCTTCATAAAAAAGTGATAAATCCATATTATATTCTTCTATTACTTTAATATTTAGATTGGTATAGTCTGAATAAATTAATTTTGGTAATTCGTCCGGATCTATGTTTACAATCGTTCCATCTATTAAACGAATAGAATTACTTTGTACTAAAGTATTTAAAAATTTGTCAAACCATAATTTATCTGTAAATAAATGTATATAATACCCTAAATCAAAATCTTTTTTATAAAATAGGGGATATTTATCTGTAAACATTCTTATATTTGGTACATCTTCTTTCTCACTATATAGAAAATGTGATTCTTGTTTTGTTCTTCCTATCTGTTTTGCAATATCAGGAGCAATTGAACCTAGATAATAATCTTTTCTGTTTTTTATGTCAAAATAAGGTTCTAGTACTTTTGCTACTGCTAAATGAATTACTGCTGATGCCATATTTTACCTCCTGTAATAGTGTAACATAATTTTTTAAAAAACAAAATATTAGTCAAACATATATTAGTTCTTGCATACATTAAGTTAGGAGGGGTAGATATGTCTAGTTATAAAGAAATTGTTACAAAGGCGGTTATCGGTAAGGGTAAAAAGTTATTTACTACAGATCATGTTGTACCACTAAAAGAAGAAGCATCTACAATTTTAGGTTGTTGGGTTATTAATCATAATTTCCATGGGGAAAAACAAGGAGATCAAATTATTATTTCTGGTAGTTATGATGTTAATATTTGGTACTCTTATGATGGTGATACTAAGACAGATGTTATTAAAGAGACGCAAACTTATCGTGAAATGGTACATATGCGTAATCGAGATGAAGATGTTACTGGTGAACAAATCATTGTTAGGAGTTTAAAGCAACCTACTTGTTCTGATATTACTATTAATAATCATGAAATACACTATACTATTGAAAAAGAACTTGGTATAGAATTAGTTGGGGATGTTAAGGTAAAGATTGAAGCAAATGAGGAAGAAGACCCATGGGACGAAATTGTTGATGAAACTTCGAATGATACACTTGATGAAGAGTTAAGTGATGACTTTATTCAAGATAATCCAATCTAATTTATTTAGCACTTTTTAGTGCTATTTTTTATTGTTTTTATTTTTATTCATTATTTACAGTAAAATTTTATCTGTTATCAAAAAAAGGTGTCAATAATTTAGGAAAATGTCCTAAAAAAATCTAAACATAAGTGAAAAAATA
>ENA-ORTU01000164-ORTU01000164.1-human-gut-metagenome-genome-assembly--contig:-NODE-164-length-94907-cov-6.474392_pt1 | contig 94907 bp, 67 predicted proteins | sample MGYA00241910_ERZ509184 | MGnify/ENA primary metagenome ERZ509184 (study PRJEB26280, sample SAMEA2338847) | human gut metagenome | biome: human gut; feature: human-associated habitat; material: faeces... | reverse complement strand
GCAGGGTGCAGGGACAGCGTCCCTGCTGGGGTCAAGGGGCAACGCCCCTTGGGGCTTCCAACGCCCTTGTCACCCGAACGGCGGCGGGGGGAATAGCGGCAAATCCGGACAAGTCGGCGCAGGGCTGCCGCACGCTTCCCATCGCGTCATGTAGGCTTCGACAAGCAGTTCAATCGTGCAATCAAACACAGGGGGACGGCAGCCATCCGCACACACAGGCGCGCCACCGTCAATCAGCCGAACACACGGCAGCACCATCATCTGGTTGCGCCAGCATTCCGCCTGCACACAGCGAATCGGCAGCGCAACATCCGTTGTCAGCACACTTTCGCCGCGCAAAACCTGCCCGCACTCCGCCTGCACTTGGCAAACAACCGGAATATTCACCCGCAGAAGGCACGGCGCGGGTCGAGATGGTCGGCATCCGCGGCAGCCGCACGGGCGCGGTTCTTGGTACGGCGCAATCTCCCAATCCGCGTCACCGCACGCCGTAACGCCGACGAGCCGCAATCGCCCGTTCGCATCCTCCGGCAAACCGCCGACGTACAGCGCCACACACGCGCGGCGCTGCCACTCCCGCCCGCTGGCGAGGATTCGCGGCAATAAAACACCCTTCTGCGTCGGCGGACAAGCCGGGCAAGCGGGTTTCGGCGGGCAAGGCGGTCTGGACGGGCAAGACGCTTGCGGCGGCATGGGACGGCAGCAATTCGGACGCTGATTCATGGCGATTCCTCCCATCGTGTGAGCTGTTCACTCCCAGCATATGCGCGGCGGGAAAATCGGGCACAAAAAAACCCGGCACGAAGCCGGGAATTTTGCGATTAGTTCAAGGATTCGGTCTCGTTCTCGATGGTCACATCTTCCACCGAGCGAATCGCCCAGCGCGCAACAACCATCGTCTGGTCGCCCTTGCCGACGCTCAGGGTGATGGTGTCGTCCTTGATGCTCTCGATAGTTGCGTAGATGCCGCCGATGGTGCACACGCGGTCGCCCTTCTTCAGGGACGCGAGCATGGCCTGCTCCTTCTTGCGGCGCTTCTTCTCAGGGCGAATCATCATGAAGTACATCAGGACGAAAACCAGCAGCAGCGGCAGAAGGCTGAAGAGAATACCGACAATGCCGCCAGCGGCAGAATCAGTGGTGACGGCGGCAGGGTCGGCCGCACCGGTGGTGGTGGTTTCCGCAACGGCGGTGGCGATGCCCAAAAGCTTGGTCAGAAATTCCATGCGAATTAGCTCCTTTCAGTAATCCGGAATACTCTATCTATTGTAGCATATTTTTTCGCGCTTCACAAGAGGGGAAAACGGCCTTTTGCGCCATTCACAGAAATTTTGCATGACGGCATCAAGCATTTTTCCGCGAAGCTGCGCTTTCAGGCGCAAATTTGCATCTTTGGGGCACGGAATTGTAAAACTTGCGCATATTCGCTTGCAACAGGTGTTTTTTTTGATATAATGGTAATGGAATGCTGAAAAGCGCACAAACGAATGTCAAGGAGGCTGACGAATGAAGAAGCTGCTTGCGATTCTGCTGACGCTGGCGCTGATGCTGCCGCTGTGCGGACTGGCGGAGGAAACTGCGCCCCAAGCGACGCTGACGACCATCACCTTCCGCGATTTCAACGGGCGGGCGCTCGTGGCGGAAATGGAGGAAGCGGCGGAAACCGCGTATCGGGATTTGCTGGATGCCCTGCGCGTGGAGGTCTATCGGCAGGGGTTCACCTCGTGTGAGCTGTTTCTGAATGACCAGCCCATTGTGGATTACGGCGTGCAGACTCGCGGCGCGGATGTCTACATCAGCGGTGATGTGCTGGGCGGCACGGTGTACCTGAATCTCGACGAGGACATGCGGCATATCGCGGAAATCCTGCATCAGTGGAATGCGTCCCAGAGCATATATGCGGATGCCGGGACGGAGCTGTCTGCCAAGGAGGTCAGCGAATCCATTGCGCAAGAGTATGAGAACGTGGGCGCACTGCTGGCGAAAATCACGAAAAATCCGCTGATAACGGGCGAAATGCAGCCGGAGGACGTTGCCAATGGCTTGTTCGAGGTGGACTGGCAGCAGGCTGCTACGCGCTTGAACAAGATTTTGAAGGTTACGCGGGTGGAAAGTGTCTCGAATCCACCCGAAGGATGCGAATCGGCGAAGAACATTCTGTACTTCCCCCTCAGCAATGAGCAGTTGATGGAGGTGCTGTGCATTCTGCTGGATACGCTGGAAGAAACGCCCGCCGTCAAGGCGTATGTGGATTTGCTCAATACGTATCGGCAGCTGGTGGCGTTCGCGCAGGATCAGCCCGTCGAGGATACGGACTTGCAGACGTGGCTGCGTCAGCAGACGCTGCTGGTGGAAGATGCGCAGGTGGCGCAGTATGTGGATTCGTCGATGCGCCTGCTGCGGGTGGTGATCAGCTACAAGGTTGCGCCGACCCATACGCCGACGCTGGCGCAGGATACGCTGCTGAACGCAGCAATCACGGTGAATTTCCATCCGACGGGCGACGACGTGCGGCTGGATTGGCGGCAGGAAACGGCGGGCAAGGGCACGAATGGTCAGCTGAAGATGGAGGACAACGGCGGAATAGCGGTGCTGATTACGTCGGATGACGGCGAACAGAACCTGTATCGCTGCACCATTTCGTCGCTGACGAACGAAGAGAATCTCCTGCTGGAAATGCACCGCACGGTGGACGGGGAAGAAAAGGGCATTAGCTGGAGCGCCAGCATGGACACCCAGCAGGTGGATGGCGAAGTGTATCAGAATGTGGATGTTCAGCTGCTCTGGCAGGGCGAGCACTTCCTGACGATTGCCGCCGAAACGCGCCCGTGCGAAACGCGCCCCCTGCTGTCGGATGGCGACGTGCTGGACTTGGGCGAAATCAGCAGTGTGCGCTTCAAGGCGTACATGACGGGCGTGATGTTCACCGCCGGGCAGATTCTGCCGCGGTTCATGATGAATTTGCCGGACAGCACGCGCCAGTTCACCACCAGCGTGTCGCAGCTGATTCGCGATAACGCAGAGTAAGTCAACCGAAAGCATCACTGCCCCGCAGTGTTCGCTATAAAGAAAAAGGGAAACCAAATAACAAGGAGGAAAACCCCATGAAGAAATTGCTTGCGGTACTGCTCAGCATCATGATGCTGGCGATGCCCCTGACCTCGATGGCGGAAAACAGCGTGTGGGACAATGCCGCGCGTCAGGAAACCACCATCACCATCCACGACCTGAACGCTGACCTCGTGGCGGCGCTGGGCGGGGATGACACCGCGATGGCTGCCATCAACGACCTGCTGGCGGCGCTGTCCCTGACCGGCTATCAGCAGGGCGACGAAGCTGGCTTTGACCTGAACCTGAGCGGCAAGAGCGTGCTGGGTATGGCATCGCTGACGACTGCTGCGGAAGAAAACCAGCTGATGTATGTGTCCAGCGCGCTGCTGGGCGGCGTGATTGCTGTGAACAGCAAGGACGTGGAAGCCATCAAGGAAAAAGCCCTCCGCGCGACGATGAAGATGTCCGGTCAGAGCGACGAGGAGATCGACAAGGCGATTGAAGAATCGAAGGAACAGCTGAGCGGCAATGCGGAATACACTGCCCTGATGGAAGCAGAGGCGAACCTGAGCAGCATGACGGAAGAGCAGCTCATGGAAGAACTGACGCAGGCGGACACCACGGCGTTCATGACCATGATGAACGAAATACTGTCCGGTGAAGAAATGGCAGAAGTGACCGAGCAGCCCGGCGACTGCGACGCGGCGAAGAACTACGTCAAAGTCACCGTTCCGCCGGAAAAGATCGTCGAGATGACGAAAGCCCTGCTGGAAATGATCCACAGCGTTCCGAGCGTCGGTGCTTACATGGATGCGCTTTTTTCCGCTGCTGACACGAGCTGGGACGACCTGCTGAAAGAGCTTGATGAAGCAGATCTCTACGCGGATGACGTCGTTTACGAATACTGGATGACTGAAGCAGGCGAGCTGGTTCGCATGACGGCTTCGGTGAAGATCAACAACGGCGGCGAAGAACCCTTGCCGATCTCCTTCACGATGACCCGCAACACGGCGGACGGCGTGGCGACGTGGCTTGTGACCATCAAGAGCGCGGAAGATACCGCGGCGACGCTGACCTTCGCAGGCGACTTGGAGAACTTCACGGCGAACCTGACCGCCTATGCTGGCGAAGACCCCGTTGAAATCAACGTCAGCGGCAAGGGCGTCGGCACGGACAGCAGCGTTGTTGATGTGGAAATCAAGGAAACGGTGGACGGTGTCGAGCAGGGCTTCGGCGTTGTGGTGACGACCGCTACGACGATGGACGGCGAACAGGGCGTCCGCAAGGTGGATGTGCTGGTGCGCTTCATGGGTCTGGACGTTGTGACCATCACGGCGGAAACCCGCACCTGCGACGCGAAGGACGCGCTGGACGTAAGCAAGGCGCAGGATTTGGGCGCGATGACGGACAGTGAGTTCCAGACGTGGTTCGTCAAGGTGATGAACAACCTGCAGAACCTGCCCATGACCCTGCTGATGAGTCTGCCGGAGAGCATGCTGACCCTGCTGATGGGCGGCAGCAACTGATACGATTTCCTGCATTTGGCTGTGCCATCTGCTTGCGCCTTTCCCACGCTGGCGTTCGCGTCAGCCAGAACGAATCATTTGCGGTGCATCTCGGCGCATTTTCATTTGGGAATAGTATCCGCATGGGAGGCTGACTGAAAAAGTCAGCCTTCTTTTTCATTGCCGGAACATGCTGATTTTCGACCAGAAAAGCAATCCAATTGTAAAAATATGCGCGGAATGGTTGACAAGTCGGGCGGATTGCTTTACCATAGTACATGGATTATTCTGTGACTTTACTCCGCACGGCTTGCGGATGATTCAGATGGAGGAACAGGCAAGATGAGGATGCTTGGCAAGCGATTTCTGTCACTCCTGCTCACGCTGGGAATGCTGCTGATGCTGCTTCCCGCGGCTGCGGCATCGGAGCTGACGATGCTGCAAGTGGATTTTCTGGGCATGTATGCCACAAGCGCGGGAACGTATGAATCCCGGAAATTCACGGGCGATTTTACCGTCATGCAGAACGGGGAGGCGGTCGGCACGATTCGCCTGACCGACTTCGGCAGTGACCCGATTTCCGTCCCTGGAACGGGCAATGTGCAGCTTGTCCCGGTGGCGGAAACGATGCCGGAGGACGCCATTATGGCGGCGAGCTACACCGTGTCGATTGTCGGCGGACGGCTGAACAAAGCGGTCATTGCTGTGCTGACGGACACGGGTCTGTTCACCGTGCACACGGAGAGCAGCTCCTCTTTTGACCTGATTAACGAGCGCGGCGAGACGATTCTCTCCTTCGACACCGACAGCCGGGGCGACTATGCCCTGCCGGCGGCGATTCACACGGGGCTGTACACCCTGCGCATGACGAAGGCTTCGCTGGCCATTGAAAGCTGGCGCGACAAGATTATCAACATTGAGCGCTACACGGGTCCGGATTCCGTGACGAAGGTGAACGCTTCCTATTACTATGTGCCGCCGACGATGGCGCCGACCGCCACGCCTGAACCTACGCCTACGCCGACGCCCACCCCGACACCTACCCCGACCCCGACACCGACGGCAACGCCTACGCCGACGGCGACCCCGACATTAGCGCCGACGGAAGCGCCGACCGAGAATCCGACGGAAGAACCGACGGAGGAACCCACGGAAGCGCCGACGCCAACCCCGACGGCGACCCCGACCCCGAGCCCGACGCCCACGCCGAGCCCGACGCCTACGCCTACGCCGACCCCCACCCCTGAACCCGTGGACGGCACGCTGACGATGCTCATGCGCGGCGTGAACGCGGCAGTGGCGTACCAGATTGTCAGCGAGGACGGCAAAACGACCCGCACGGGCTACCTGACTGATGGCGAGACGGTGAAGGAAGCCGACCTCTTCCACGGGACGTACTCCGTCACGGTGACGCTGCCGGAAGGCACGCTGCTGACGGGCGTGAACGACTGGCCGAACCTGCAAAAGGGTCAGGCACAGTGGCTGGTGAACATTCAGGCGATGCAGACCAGCCGCTATGAACTGGATCTGACGCTCAGCGGCGGCATGACCGGCAGCATCGACGATCTGTCTGCCCCGGCGGAAGTGACGATTTCCGGCCAGCGGATGAGTGAACAGATGACGGTCAGCGGCGCGTTTGCGCTGAACGACCTGTATCCTGATACCTACCAGATTACGGCAACCCTGCCGCGCGGCCTGTATGACACCGAGGGCTGGACGCTCAGCACGACCGATACGGGCGTGACGGCGAGCATTCTGGTGGAAATCGGCGCGGGCGAAACCGTTGTGCTGCCGGCGCTGGCGAACCATGCCACCGGCGACGCTTCCGGCGTGGTGCTGGGGCTGGACGGTCAGCCGATGAGCGGCGTGCAGGTGCAGCTGGTCAATCAGGCGGGCGAAGTCGCGGCGGAAGCGGTGACGGATGAAAACGGCGCTTGGCAGGCGGAGTTCCTCGAATACGGGACGTACGTCGTCCGCTATGACGCGGGCGTGACCCTTGCCAACGGTGCGCTCGTCATTAGCGACGAACCCGCGACTGTGACCGCGAAGGCGGCGAATCCGGCAGCGCTGACCATCCACGCCTTCCGCGACAACGATAACAACGGTTCACGCGGAAAGTACGAGGAAGGCGTGTCCGGCGCGACGATGAGCCTCATCACCGAAGTCAACGGCGTGGAGGTTGTTGTGGCATCCGGCGAAACGGACAAGAACGGTGAAGTGTCGCTGGCTGTCCCGGCGGGGACGTACGTCCTGCGCAGCGAGCTGCCCGCGGGCTTCGGCCATGGCGCGCACGGCAAAAATGTCAGCGCGAACATGTCCATCATGGATGAAACGACCGAACGAGTGCAAAACAGCGTGCCGCTGACCCTCGAAGCCGGTTCTGTGACCGACGTGGGCGTCGGCGTGATGACGATGGCGGCGCTGCAGGGCCTTGTGTGGCTGGATGAAAACGACGACGGCGTGTATCAGGACGGCGAACCCGGTCAAGCGGGCATCAAAATCCGCGCCGTCGGCGTGAAAAACGGCTTGGTGTACGAAACCGAGAGCGGCGAGGACGGCAAATTCTACATCGGTCAAATGCGCTACGGCACATACAATGTCGAATACAGCCTGCCGGACGGCTTGGTGTTTGCGCGCTACAGCCAGACGGGCGGTAATCGCCGCTCCATCATCACCAGCGAATTCAAGCGCTCCGAAACGGATCAGGTGATTCTTGAACGCGGTGACTTGGAGGAAGTCCTCCTTGGTGTGATGAAGGGCTCTGACATCAACGGCATCTGCTTCCTGGATGAAAACAACAACGGCGTGTACGACGAGGGCGAAAAGACGCTGGAAGGCGTGAAGGTCGTCCTGTACCGTCAGGCCATCGGCAAGGAGCTGCTGAACACCGTCTCCGACGAGAACGGGCGCTTCACCTTCGCCAACATCCGCGGCAGCACGTTCCGCGTCAAAGCGACGATTCCGCAGGGCTATGTGTACACCATCGCGGGCGAGGGCGAGTACGGCAACATGTTCGCTCCCGGCACTGACCGCCGCGAGCACACGATTTCCAACGTGGTGCTGGAGAACGACAGCGAGATGACGATGGCCATCGGCGCGATTACTTACGGCAGCATCTCCGGCACGGTGTATCTGGATGACGACTTCTCCGGCAGCCGGATGGACGCGGAAAAGATGGTCAACAACTTCACCGTCACCCTGACGGATGAAAACGGCAATACCCGCACGGCGAAAACGAACCGCAGTGGCGTGTATACCTTCGATGACCTTGCGCCGGGGCAGTACACCGTGAGCGCGACCGCGAACCGCGGCTTGGCGTTCACGCGCACGGGCGACGGCAATATCCTCCGCAACCTCTCCGGCGGCGCGGGCGAAAGCGAACCGGTGGCGCTGACAATGGGCGCGGATTTGACGGGCCTTGATATCGGCATGATTACCCCCGGACATGTGTCCGGCGTGGTGTTTGCTGACAAGAACGACAATGGTCTGCGCGACGCGGATGAAGGCGGCTTGCTCGGCGCGGTGGTTCACCTGATGGACGAAACCGGTGACGTGGCGACCCGCACCATCGGCGCGGATGGCAGCTTCCTGTTTGACGCGGTGCTGCCCGGAACGTACCGCCTGCGCTACGAGCTGCCGGGCGACGGCGTGTTTGCTCCCCTGGCGGACGGCGGCAACACCATCGCGCCGGATTCCGACGGCACGACGGATTCCTTTACCATCGGCGTGGGCGAAGAAGTCACCGCGCCCCTGTGCGGCGCACTGGCTTTGGGCGACATTGAAGGTATGGTGTTTGCCGATCACAACGGCAACGGCGCACAGGATGCAAACGAAGCGGCGCTTGCCGGCGTGACGCTGATTCTGACCCCCTCCCGCGAGGATTTGACGGAGCAGACCGTCGTCACCGATGCGACGGGCGCGTACAGCTTCACCGGGCTGCGGCCGGACGCCTACACGCTGACCCTGCGCTTCCCGGAGGGCATGGTGCTCTCCAAGCTGGACGGCAATGTGACCCTGCCGCTGATGCACGGGCTGAACGAGCAGCAGGTGAGCATCGAAATCGGGCTGGGCGAGGAATGGCTGAATCAGGCACTTGGCGGCGTGATTCCGTCGAAGATGTCCGGTCAGGTTTGGGTGGATGAGAATGACAACGGCCGCATGGACGCGGGCGAAATCACCCCGGAAAACGAGACGCTGACCCTGCTGGATGAAACCGGCGCGGTGTTTGCGCAGGTGCAGACCGATGCGGATGGGCGGTTCGCCATCGACGGCATTGCTCCCGGCGTGTACAGCCTTGTCTACGACCTCAAGGAAGGTACGCAGGCGGCGCGTCTTGGGGACAGCACCTTCACCACCGAGGGCGGTCAGCTCGTCATGACCGAGATTGAAATTAGCGAAAACAACAACTATACTGCTCCGATGCTGGGCTTGAAGATTGACACAAGCATCGGCGGCATGGTCTGGTGCGACAACGCGGGCGAGATTGCGCCCCTGTCCGGCGCGGAGGTAGTGTTGCTGGACGAAAAGGGCAGCGAACTGCAAACCGCGGCGACGGGCGAGGACGGCATCTACCGCTTTGACGGCTTGATGCCGGGCAACTACCGTCTGCGTGTGACGCTCCCGAACGGCTACGTCGTCGTAGAAAAGGACGACACGCGCCTCAAGGACGGGCAGAACATCAGCGTGATGACGACCTACACCGCCCGCGAGGGAGAGAGCGACCTGATTGCCCTGCGCATGAGCCAGCATCAGCTGGAACAGAATATTGGCGCGGTGCAGCCGGGCACGCTGGGCGACTTCTGCTGGCTTGACCTGAACGGCAACGGCCTGCAGGACGCGGGCGAACTCGGTCTGGGCGACATGCGCATCGAGCTGTGGCGCAACGATCAGCTCGTCGCGGAAACGACAACCGACGCGTATGGCTACTACACCTTTGAGAACCTGTATCCCGGCGTGTACACGCTCAAGCCCATCTACCCGGCGGAAGTTGTGCCGACGCGTATGCGCACGGATATTCCGCTGATTGCGTCGATTCTGGGCGAAAACGGCGAATCGAACCCGGTTCAGGTGACCTCCGCCAGTACGACCTACACGGCGGATTTGGGCTTCGTGCTGGTTGATGATGACGTGCTGCCGGCAAACTACGGCATCGGCGAAAAGCAGGACTGGACGAAGAAGTAAGGGACAATGCGGAATTGCGCAGCCGCGGATGGCGGGGTGCTGCGGGGGCGAAAGGCTCTCGCGGTGCCCCGTTTTTTGTGAAGGAGGAGGGAAGCAAAGTCCGCTTTTACGGAAAGAATCAACTGTTTGTTTTGGTGAAAATTGAAAAGTAAATAAAAGTTACTTCACTCACATTTTCCGAATGAAAATGGAAGCTGCTTCATTCTGAAATCCCAAATCTGCGCGAATCAAGCGTTTTCCTGCGCGAAAGTGTATAGCAAAAGCGCCTTGCATCTGGTATCATAGATGTTACCAGCTGAGACTGTTCCATATGGAAAGAAATCAGCCAAATCATGCTGGAAATGAAAGGATGGAAACAAATATGAAGAAACTCCTTGCTCTCCTGATGGCGCTCATGATGTGCTGCACCGCCTTTGCATTCGCGGAGGAAGAAGCGGAAGTGCCGGCAGTCGAGATGAATGTCAGCTTCGAGGCGCAGACGGTTGCGCTGGGTGACACGGGTCTGACGATGCAGATTCCGGCGGACTGGGCTGTTCAGGAAGTCCCCGCAGGCACGGAAAACGCCGAGAACATCCTGCTCTTCGCCGTCAACGCCGACCAGACGGTCAGCATTACGGCGCAGCTGTCCGCGATGAGCTTTGAAACGCTGCTGCAAGGCATTCAGGACGCGGGCGCGACGGAAGAAATGCTCGCTGAGCTGTATGTCAACGAAAACTATTGCCTGATGTACACGCCGGGCGACACCGTGCTGGTGCTGTATGCTTTCCTTGACGACGAGACGGTTCTCGCCGTGACGTTCCAGGTTGCCAGCAAGGAAGTGGGCGACGCGCTGGAGAATATGCCGCTGGAAATCTTCGGCAGCTTGGCGGCAGCGGAGTAATTCACTTCGTTACCACGATGCAGGACGAATGAGCGTCCTGCATTTTTTTTTGTGCGCAAAAATGCACAAGGAGCTGCACAAAACTTGACAAATGCAACTACATGGCCGAAAATATTCAAAATACACGAGAAAAACATGAAAAAAACACAGTTTGTGCAGCAAAACACTTGATTTTCTCCATACAGTGTTGCATAATAAAGCATCGACGCGGTGAAACCGGTTGGTTTTGCACGTCGATGAACAAGAAACGCAGGCAGACGCGGCAGCGCCCCTGCCGGGAAGGTGGAGCGGATGAATTCCAAGATGCTGTTTTATATCCTCAAGCGCGTGCTGCTGGCGCTGCTGACCATCTGGATTGTCATCACGGTGACGTTCTTCGTGATGCACTCGATTCCGGGTGGACCGTTCGCAAGTGAAAAGGCAATTTCCGCGGAAGCGCAGGCGGCGCTGGAGGCTAAGTACGGGCTGGACAAGCCGCTGGGCGAACAGTATGTGACGTATCTGCGCGACGTGGTGACGAAGCTGGACTTCGGGCCGAGCCTGAAGCAGCGCGGCCGTCAGGTCATCGACATTATTCTGGATGGCATGAAGACCTCCGCAAGGCTTGGTCTGATTGCGGCGTTCAGCGCGGCGATTGCCGGCATCGTCCTCGGCGCGTTGGCGGCGCTGCGGCGCAACACCGTGCTGGATAAGATTATCATGGTGATTACAACCGCGTTCGTGTCCATGCCGTCGTTCATTATGGGGTCATTCCTGCTGATAGTGTTCTCAGTCAAGTTAGGCTGGGTACCCGCGAACGGCGCGACGGCCGAAGGGCTGATCCTCCCGATTATCACCCTTGCGCTCTACCCGATGAGCTACATCACGCGCCTGACGCGCTCCTCCATGCTCGACGTGCTGGGGCAGGATTATATCCGCACCGCGCGCGCCAAGGGCGTTTCGGGCAAGAAAATTATCTTCGGTCACGCGCTGAAGAACTCGCTGATTCCGGTTATCACCTATTTCGGCCCGATGCTGGCGTTCATCGTCACCGGTTCGATGGTCGTCGAGCAGATTTTTGCCGTGCCGGGTATCGGCCGCCAGTTCGTATCCAGCATCACCAACCGCGACTATACCATGATTATGGGGACGACCATTTTCCTCGCCTCTTTAATCGTGATTATGAATCTGATCAGCGACCTGCTCTACAAGGTGGTTGATCCGCGCATTGATTACGAATAAGGAGGCCTCTGCATCATGATGATGAACAAGAAAAAGCCCTTTAGCCTGCATCTGGATGTGGATTCCTTCATGCCCGCGACGACGGAGGAAAAGGAAGTCATCTCCCGGATGCGGCCGTCCTCGACCTTTTTCCGCGATGGCGTGAAGCGCCTGCTGAAGAACAAGGTCGCGACCATCAGCCTGATTCTGATTGTGCTGATTACGCTGTCCTCCATCATTATCCCAATGTTCTGGCCGTATTCGTATGACCAGATGCTGGGACAGACGAAGGGTCGCCCGATGGACAACAGCTACAACAACCTCGCGCCGTTCCAGTACGGCAAGACGGAACTGAAGAAAATCGACAAAGGGGAATCTGTTTTCCCGCACATCTTCGGCACGGACGCGCACGGACGCGACTACTTCATCCGCGTCGTCTATGGGACGCGCATTTCCCTCGCCGTCGGCTTCTTCGCCAGCATCATCGTGCTGGTGATTGGCATGATGATTGGCGCAGTCGCAGGATATTTCGGCGGCAGGGTGGACTTGTTCATCATGCGAATCGTCGATATTATCTACTCATTGCCGGACATGCTGGTCATCATCCTGCTGTCGGTCGTGCTGGGGCAGGTGCTGCATGTGGAAGGCACCATCTTAGAGAAAATCGGCTCGAACATCATCAGTATGTTCATCGTCTTTGGTCTGCTCTACTGGGTGGGCATGGCGCGCCTGATTCGCGGTCAGATTCTGTCCCTCCGCGAGCAGGAGTATGTGCTGTCGGCGCAGGCGACGGGCGCGAAGGCGCGGTGGATTATCCGCAAGCACCTTCTGCCGAACTGCATCAGCGTCGTGATTATTTCGACCGCGCTGCAAATTCCGAACGCGATTTTCACCGAAAGCTTCCTGTCCTTCCTGGGGCTGGGCGTCAACGCGCCGATGCCTTCGCTGGGTTCGCTGGCTTCTGACGCGCTCAACGGCATCTATTCCTACACCTATCGCCTGATTATCCCCGCCGTGGTCATCTGCCTCATCGTGCTGAGCCTGAACCTGTTCGGCGACGGCCTGCGCGACGCATTTGACCCGAAGCTGAATGCGTGATGAAAGGAGCTGGACAAAATGGCATTGCTGGAAGTCAATGACCTGCATACATCCTTCTTCACCGACGCGGGCGAAGTTAAGGCGGTGGATGGCGTTTCGTTCCGCCTTGACCACGGCAAGGTGCTGGGCATCGTGGGCGAAAGCGGTTCGGGCAAGAGCGTCACGGCGTATTCCGTCATGCAGATTCTCGCGCCGACGGGCAAAATCGTCAGCGGCAGCGTGAAATTCGACGGGCAGGAGCTGGTCGGCGCGGACGAGAAGCTGCTGCGCTCCGTGCGCGGCAACCGCATCTCGATTATCTTCCAGGACCCGATGACGTCCCTGAACCCGACCTACACCATCGGCCGGCAGCTGATGGAAGCGATTCTTCTGCACACCAACCGCAACCGCCATCAGGCGCGCGAACGGGCGGTGGAGATGCTGAAGCTGGTCAACGTCAACGAGCCGGAAAAGCGCATGAAGCAGTACCCGTTCGAGCTGTCGGGCGGTATGCGGCAGCGCGTAATGATTGCCATGGCGCTGGCGTGCGAGCCGGACATCCTGATTGCCGACGAGCCGACGACCGCGCTGGACGTGACGATTCAGGCGCAGATTCTTGATTTGATGCGCGACCTGCAGAAGAAGATGGGCATGGCGATTATCATGATTACGCACGACTTGGGCGTTGTCGCCCAGATGTGCGACGAGGTCATCGTCATGTACGCCGGTTCTATTTGCGAGCAGGGGACGGCGGATGAAATCTTCTACAACCCGCGCCACGAGTACACAAAGGGTCTGATGCGCTCCATCCCGACGGCGGAGAACAACGGACAGCGCCTGGAGCCGATTACCGGTACGCCGATTGACCTGCTGAACATGCCCAAAGGCTGCCCGTTCGCGCCCCGCTGTGAGGCGGCGATGAAGATTTGCCTGAAAGAGAAGCCGGTTCGGATGCTCATCAATGACGACCATATGGCAACCTGCTGGATGAACGTCAAGAAGGGCGTTGAGGACGGCAGCATCACGGAGGAAGGAGGAGTGCCCTGTGTCTGAAGCGCAGATGCACCAGCCATTGCTGGAAGTCAAAGGACTGAAAGAATACTTTGACATCAACATGGGCTTCTTCCGCACCAAGCCGCTGAAGGCGGTCGATGATGTGTCCTTCACCATCAACAAGGGCGAAACGCTCGGTCTGGTGGGCGAATCCGGCTGCGGCAAGACGACTGTTGGGCGCACCATCCTCCAATTGTACAAGCCGACGGCGGGCGAAATCATTTACGATGGCAAGCCCGTCAAAACGAAAGCAGACTTGCAGAAATTCCGCACGAAGGCGACGATGGTGTTCCAAGATCCGTATTCCTCGCTGAACCCGCGCATGACCGTGTCGGACATCGTGGGCGAACCGCTGGATGTGCACCACCTGTATTCCTCCAAGAAGGAGCGGGAGGAGCGCATTTTGCAGCTGCTGGGCTATGTCGGGCTGAACAGTGAACACGCCTCGCGTTACGCGCACGAGTTTTCCGGCGGTCAGCGGCAGCGCATCGGCATTGCCCGCGCGCTGGCGGTGAATCCGGAATTCATCGTCTGCGACGAGCCGGTGTCGGCGCTGGACGTGTCGATTCAGGCGCAAGTCATCAACATGTTTGATGATTTGCAGGATCGGCTGGGGCTGACGTACCTGTTCATTGCGCATGACCTGCTGGTTGTGCGGCATATTTCGGACAGAATCGCCGTGATGTATCTGGGCAAGATGGTGGAGCTGGCGTCGGCGGAGGAAATCTACAATCACCCGTTGCACCCGTACTCCAAGTCGCTTTTGTCCGCCGTTCCGCTGCCTGACCCGAAGGCGGCGCGCGCGAACAAGCGCATTGTCCTCTCCGGCGACATTCCAAGCCCCCTGAACGCGCCGTCGGGCTGTCCGTTCCGCACGCGCTGCCCCTACGCCACCGAAGCCTGCGCGCAGTCGATGCCGCCCTTCAACGAAGTCGAGAAGGGTCACTTCGTCGCCTGCCACCGGGTGAAGGAACTGGGGTAAAAGGGGAGACGCCAGAGGCTCTGCCTCTGGACTCCGGCAGGGGCGCTGCCCCTGCACCCTGCAAGGGACTTCGTCCCTTGACCCTTTCGCGCGATTGCGTTGGTGACACTGGCATAGTGTGCCCGCGTGTTTATCCGCGCAAAAAAATTGCTTCAAGGATGCGTCAACACGCATTTTTGATACAGACAGTCTACGAAAAGCAAGGCTGTCACAGAATATTAAGGGAGGTTTTTTCATGAAGAAGCTGACTGCTCTCCTGCTCGCCATCGCAATGATGGTGACCTGCACCCTGTGCGCTGTCGCCGAAGACGGCAAGACGTACATGGCTGTCTGCATCGCGTCCGAGCCTGATACGCTTGACCCGGCGCTGAACTCCGCTGTGGACGGCGCGACGATGGTCGCTCACCTGTTCGCAGGCCTGTCCACTTGGGCGCAGACCGACGACGGCAAGCTGGAAATCCTGCCGGACTGCGCGGTAGAACTGCCGGATCCGGTGGTCAATGACGACGGCACGGTGACGTACACCTACACGCTCGTTGATGGCCTGAAGTGGTCTGACGGCAAGGATCTGACCGCGAAGGACTTCGAGTTCGCGTGGAAGCGCGCTGCTTCCTCCGAGCTGGGCGCGGACTATGGCTACATGTTTGAAGTCGTCAAGGGCTACACTACGGACGGCTCCGACCCCAAGGCGGAAAACCTCGCTGTGACCGCCGTGGACAACAAGACCCTGACCGTTACCCTGAACAACCCCGTTGCCTACTGGAACGAGCTGCTCGCCTTCCCGGCGTACATGCCCGTGCGTGAGGACGTCGTCGCCAACGAAGCGTGGGCGACCGATCCTTCCACCTACATCGGCAATGGCCCGTACACCATGACCGCGTGGGAACACAACAGCAAGATCACCCTGACCAAGAACCCCTACTATCATGCGGTGGACAAGGTCACGATGGACGAGCTGGACTTCTACCTCTCCGACGACGCGAACAACATGCTGGCGAACTTCCAGAAGGGCGACTGGCAGCTGATCGACGACGTTCCCACCTCTGAAATCGCTTCCCTGAAGGAACAGTATCCGACGGAATTCGTTGTTGCCGGCCAGATTGGTACCTACTATGTCTGCTGGAACATCAACGAAGAAATCCTGCCCGCTGACGTGCTCGCGAACATGACCCCCGAAGAAGCGGAAGCGGCGCGCGCAGAAGTCCGTCAGGCGATTGGCCTGCTGTTTGACCGCAACTACATCGTCACCGAAATCGGTCAGGCTGGTCAGCTTCCTGCGTCCAGCTTCGTCCCGATGGGCATGACCGATGCGGACGGCTCTGAGTTCTACAAGAACGCGGGCCATGTGGAAGGCGTCACCGGCTACTACGACGTGACCGACGACGAAGACGTCTACATGGCGAACTTCGACAAGGCGGTTGAAACCCTGAAGAAGTACTACACCTACGACGAGGCGAACGCCGTCTTCACCAACTTCCCGTCCCTGACCTACCTCTACAACACCTCCGAAGTCCACAAGGCGATTGGCGAATACCTCCAGAGCGCGGTTTCTGCGGTCGGCATCACCATGAACCTGAACAACCAGGAATGGAACACCTTCCTGAACACCCGTAAGGCGGGCGATTACTCCATCGCGCGCAACGGCTGGCTGGCGGACTACAACGACCCGATCTGCTTCCTCGACATGTGGGTGACCGGCTCCGGCAACAACGACGTGCAGTACGGCAAGGGCGCGAATGCGGATCTGAAGATCTACAACCTCGACCTGACCCCCTACGGCTACGACGTGAAGGTGGAGAACGGCACTTGGGCGGAAACCTATGATGTGCTGATTTCTGCTATCAAGAGCTGCACCGACAGCGCGAACCGTTATGCCATGATGCACATCGCGGAAGATATGCTGATGAATACCGGCTGCATCGTGCCGCTGTACTACTACACCGACATCTTCATGATCGACGACTCCGTGCAGGGCTTCTTCTCCAACCCGCTGGGCTACAAGTACTTCATGCACTGCACCATCGCCAAGTAATTCCATCCAAGTTTGGATAAATCCACGGGCGAATCGGCTTCAAAACCGGTTCGCCTTTTTTCGTATGTTGGAAAGATACACTTTGCCATCCTTGGCAACCGATATTTCCTGCCTTGGAAAGGTACATTCGGCGGAAAACATGCGCGAATTGACGGGAAATCTGCGTGAATGCAGGAATTTTCAGCAGGAAAAGGGCATGGAAACGTCCAATTAATCCATTGAATGGCGGTGGCAAACAGCGCTTGCCAATGGTATACTGAAACCAGAAGGGCGATTTCTATGGGAAAAAAGCCCGCGGAAGCTATCAGCAAGGAGGAAGAAGCATGAAGCGAATCGCACGATGGAGCACCATTTTCCTGCTCTTATGCAGCATCATTTGGGCGGGTACAGCATCGGCGGCCATGATTGTGGAAAACAACATGAGTGCGCTGAACACACTGAACACCATCAACAAGAACCAGACACCACAGGGCAAGGACTCGGCGCTGGAGCGGCTGGCGAAAGAAATCGGCGCTGGCATGTGGGACAATACGGACTGGAATGACCCGGCGTTTCAGGAGAACATCGGGCGATTTGGCATCACCGTGTTGAAAAAGGACACGCAGCCGCCGGAGTCCTTCATCGGCGACGCGATTTTTGACCATCTGGGCGACACGGAGTTCAATGCGCCGGAAATGAACGGCAATCTGCTGGTTCTCGGCGGGCTGAACGCCAATCTGCCGTCCGGCAAAATCGACCGGCTGTATGTGCTGTCGGACGAGGACGTTCGCCTGAACATCGGCGCGGCGGCAGATGTTCAGGAGCTGATTCTGGGCGCATCGGGGAATGTGTCGCTGAACGGCGAGGGCAATGTCCGCTCCACCATCGTGGTGGACAAGCCGATGAATCTCGATATCGGGATTGCGACGAACCTCGTGAACCTGACGGATGACCCGCTGCCGACGGGCGATATTGTGCTGAATCCAGGCAAGAACGCGCTTGTGCCGGGGCAGCAGCTGCATATGGGCAGCGAGCTGAAGGTGGAGAAGAAAATCAGCCTGACCGTGCGCTTCCGCCTCGTTGACCAGAGCGCGGAGGACATGCAGCTGGAAACGGCGGATTGGGACGGCGCGCTGCTGACCGAAACGACAGTGCAGTACACGGGCGACAGCTGCCCGATGGGCGCGGTCAACATGATGGACAGCATCGAGGCGGCGTTTGCGGAGAAGTATCCGGATTTGCAGGAGCAGTATGTGCTGCTGCCGGAAATGCGCAGCGCAGACCCGTGGAGCAAGGTCTACCGCCTGAATGGCGGCGAATCCTGCTTTGCTGTGACGGAAAATTATGTCTATCTCTCCCGCGAGGGCGATGTTGCGTTCCCGCTGACGGATGACAGCACGCTGGTAGCGGAATTCCCGGTGTACGTCTACCGCTATGGCGAGCAGGACGGGCGCATCACCTACCGCGTTCGCATCAGCGGCGCACGCCCGGATTACTTCACGCCGAGCCTGACCCTGCGCAGCGGCGCCGTGGCGAGCTTCACCTTCGATAAGGAGCGCGGCGAGTGGGTGACGCAGTTCAAGCGCAGCGACTTCGGCGCGGACGAGCGTGCCCTCATTCACCTGACGGGACTGCGCGGCGAGGAGACGGACACATTCCTGCCCGTAACAGGCCGCGAAGAAAGGCGCATCGTTACGCTGACGTGGACGGCGGACACGCAGCGCGTGACCATCGACGCGCAGAACGTCCTCTGGGGCAGCGACATGCCGGCGGCGGGCAACGACCTGCTGTGCCGCGCGGGTGAGCAGGTGACGGTGCAAATCGCGCCCGCAGCGGGCTATCGCGGCATCCACGTTTTCCTGAGCGACCCCGCTATTTCCCTGAGTATCAGCGAGGGGAACGACGCGGTTTCCTTCCTCATGCCCTACGCGCCGCTGACCTTGACGCTGACGGCGGACAAGCTTTATACCGTCACGATGGACACGGCAGGCGGCGATCCGATCCGTCCCATCCAGTACACGGTGGAATCGGAAGCGTTCCAGCTGCCGACCCCGGTTCGCACGGGCTACATCTTCCTCGGCTGGACGGGCGAGGGCATCACCGAACCGCAGGAAATCATTGAAATCCCGCAAGGAAGCACGGGCGACCGCACCTACACCGCGAATTGGCAGGTGATTGAATACACCATTACGCTGCTGGAAATGGACGGCGCGGGCACGTCGGAAGCGCTTGTCTACACGGTGGAGCAACCCGTAACGCTGCCGACCCCAACCCGTGAGGGCTATGCCTTCCTCGGCTGGACAGTCAACAGCGACATGGCGCCGCAGCTAACGGTTGTTCTGCCGCAAGGTTCGATAGGCAACAAGACCTATACCGCGAACTGGGAACTGACAGGATACACCGTCACCATGAATTTGAACGGCGGAAGCGGCGAAACAACACTGCTTTACACCGTGGAAGATGAAGAGTTTGCCCTGCCGACCCCGACCCGCAACGGCTACGAGTTTGTCGGCTGGACGGGCGAGGGCATCATAATGCCGCAGTTGAATGTGACCATCCCGACGGGTTCGACGGGAGACAAGGCGTATACCGCAAACTGGCAGGTGATTGAATACACCATCACACTGGACACGAACGGCGGTCCAAACGTGTCTCCGATAAAATACACCGTGGAGGATTCCTTCACCCTGCCTTACCCTCTCCGTCCGGGCTACGAATTTGCCGGCTGGACCCTTGATGGCAGTGGTATGCTCCCTGCCACGACGCTCATTATTTACTATGGCACAACCGGCGACCTCCATTACAAGGCGGAGTGGCGTTTGGCTGAGTACACCATCAACATGGATTTGAACGGCGGCAGCGGTAAAGAAAAGGTGGTTTACACCATAACGGATGAGGATTTCGAGCTGCCGACCCCGACCCGCAACGGCTACGAGTTTGTCGGCTGGACGGGCGAGCGCATCACGACGCCGCAGACAAGCGTCAAAATTCCGAAGGGTTCGACAGGCAACAAGGCGTATACCGCAAACTGGAAGGTGATTCAATACACCATCATTACGCTGCTGGAAGGGGGCAATGCGGGCTCATCGGGAGCGTATGTCTACACGGTGGAGGAAACCTTCACGCTGCCGACCCCGACCCGCACGGGCTACACGTTCTGGGGCTGGACGGGCGAGGGCATCACGAAGCCGCAGCCGAGCGTGACCATCCCGAGGGGTTCGACGGGCGACAAGACGTATATCGAGAACTGGGTAGAGACAGGATACACCATCACCCTGGATTTGAACGGCGGCAGCGGTAAAGAAAAGGTGATTTACACCATGACGGATGAGGATTTCGAGCTGCCAACCCCGACCCGCAACGGCTACGAGTTTGTCGGCTGGACGGGCGAGCGCATCACGACGCCGCAGACAAGCGTCAAAATTCCGAAGGGTTCGACGGGCAACAAGGCGTATACCGCAAACTGGAAGGTGATCAGATACACCATCACACTGGTCACGAACGGCGGCGCAGTCATAGCTTCGATACGCTACACCGTGGAGGATTCCGTCACCCTGCCCATCCCTCCCGAGCGTCCGGGCTACGAATTTGCCGGCTGGGTCCTCGATGGCAGCGGTCAGTTCCCTTCAACGCCGATGATTATCCCCGAAGGCTCAACCGGCGACCGCATTTACGAGGCGGAGTGGCGTGTGGCGACGTACACCATTACCTACGTGAGCCACGGCAAAGCATATAATTGGGTTCAATACACCATCAACAACCAAATTTATTTCGGGGCACCGGAAGAAGACCCGTCCTACTACCTCCCGGGCTATACCTTTGTAGGCTGGAAAATCGACGGCGTATCAGGAACGCCGCGCTCCTACATGCTGCCCAAGGGCTCGTATGGCAATCGAACGGCGACCATGCTTTGGGAGCCAATTCCGTAAGCGTAAACAAGGAGAACAAGGAGGGGATGCGCATTGGACTACCTCAGCGTAAAGGAAATAGCGGAGCTGTGGGGCGTTTCCATCCGCATGGTGAATTACTACCTGAATACCGGGCGGATTCAGGGGGCAATCCGGAAATCGGGCGGGTGGCTGATTCCGGCGAATACGCCGCATCCGGCGGATTTGCGCAAGAGCGGGCGGCGCGGGCAGGAGAAAATCCCCCCGCGGATGGCAAAGTGCTATATGCCGCTGATTTCCCGCCCGTGCGACAACGGCTTCCAGAATCTCCTGCTGACCATGAACGACGAGGAGGAACGCGACATCGCCCGCGCCCTGCACCACTATTTCCGCGATGAGCACGAGGAAGCCCGCGAAATCAGCGAGAAATACCTGACGAGTAAGTGCCCCGAAATCCGCCTGTCCGCGCTGATTACCAACACGATGGCGATGCTGCAGACGGGGGATGCCGCCAAGTGCCGCCGGAATCTCGAAATGATTCAGCGGGACGGGCAGCGCGCAAACGACGATTCGTGGCGGCTGTACAGCAGCATTACCGACGCGCTCATCAGCGTGTTCTTCCACTCCGAGAAGCTCGACTTGACCCCTATCCGCCCCGCTATCGGTATTCTTCCGCCCGGAATGCAGTATTTCGCCATGTACGCCATCGCCCACGCGCTCTACATCCGGCGCGAATACGAACACGCGATGGGCATTGCCGAATCCGCCCTGCTGATGGCGGGCACGCGCTACCCCATTGACAGCATCTACCTCAACATCGTCCTGTGCATGATTTGCATGAGCCTGAAGCAGGATGAACGCGCGGAGCAGAAGTTCGATGCCGCGTGGAGCATCGCCAGCCGCGAGGGGTACATCCACCCGTTTGTGGAGCATCACGGCATTTTGCAGGGGCAGGTGGAGCGCGCGCTGCGCAAGCAGGAGCCGGAAACGTACAACAAGATTGTGCAGTCGGTCTACCGCTTCAGCCGCGGGTGGATGAAAATTCACAACCCCGTGTCGACGCTGCAGGTGACCGACGCACTCACACCCTACGAGTTTTCGATTGCCATGCTTGCCGCGAAGGGACGCAGCAACAAGGAAATCGCCGCGCTGATGGGCGTTTCCGTCAACACGGTGAAGTCGTACATGGAGAGCATTTTTGAGAAGCTGCAAATCTCCAGCCGGAACGAAATCGACGCGTATGTGAATCGGTAATAAAATCAGCCGCGACGAGCATATTCACTCGTCGCGGCTGTATTTATCTATGCGCTTCCTTATTTTGATACATCCGCGCGTCCGCCCGCGCCAAGGACTCCGCCAAATCATCCGTTGACGGATTAAAATGCGAACAGCCCACCGATACCGTCGGCAGAACCGGATTCTCCGCCCGAGCCGCATCCATCAGGTGCTGGAAAATCTCCGTCATGGTGTTGTATTGCGCGTTCCGCCGCGTCAGTATTACGCAGAACTCGTCGCCGCCGATGCGGAAGCACGTCCCGTAATTCCCGTACGCGCGGCGGATGCAGCCGGCAATCGCCCGCAGGCAGGCGTCGCCCATCAAGTGCCCATGGCAGTCGTTGACGTCCTTGAAGCGGTCAACGTCAAACATCAGGATGGCGGCAGGCACACGCAGGCGCGCCAGATAATGCTCGTAGCCCAAGCGGTTGACCAACTGCGTCAGCCCATCGGTTTGCAGCACCATGTCGCTGGAGAATTTCGACATCATCAGCGCACCGCAGCTGATGGTAATCCAGTCGATTTTGACCGTCGGCAGGAACAGCTGCACCATCAGCCCTAACAGCACGAACAGCGTCGCGAGCATCAGCTGTGTGCCGCCGGTATACTGGTAGGCGCGGCAGGCGAACCAAATCTGCACGAGGAAGAACACCATGCTGCCCATGTAGGCGAACGTGTAGAGCGGGTAGAGTGATCCGTGGTGATAGAAATTCTGCCCATCGACATAGAACATCAGCCCCGTGAACGCCGAGAGCAGCACCAGCAGCGCGTGGAAGCCCGCAAGGCACAGCAGCCTGTGTACCACTTTCCGCGGGCAGGGATGGATGACGCAGCCTGCGAACAGCCCGATGAGCGGCGCAAGCGAAAGTTCGATGGTCTTGACGGCGATATGCAGCGGAATCAGCGCGGGCGGCGTGCCATCCATCTGCACGCCCGACCACTCACACAGCGCGCAAATGATAATGGTGGCGTACAGACCGCCGCAGAGCAGGTTTCGGATCTTGGATTGGCTGATGTCGCCGCGCAGGGAGAAGAGCATAATCGCCATGGCGAAGACGCTGAGAGCAATATTTGCCGTGTATAATTCATTCATACTGATTGCGGGAGCGGTTGATAAACAACCGCGGCAGATAAGTTTGAAAAGGGTAAATTCCCCCTTCTTATAATGATGATACCACGAAAAAAAGGGGATGAAAAGTGGGTTACATAGGAAAAACCGAAAATGTGCCAGATTTCGACAAATACGGGGAAATGGTTACATGGCAGTCTCACATCCCCCCACAAGAAAAGGGACTGACCGAAGCCAGTCCCTTTGATGATTATTCGTATTCGCAAACGCTTGCCCAGCGGATGAGCAGGTCGCGCTCTTCGGGCTTGCCCTTGAGGGACTGGCTCGCGGCGACGATCGGAATCCACTGCTGGACGTACTGCTTGGCGGTGTCGCTCTTCTTGCAGAAGAGGGAGAGGTACTTCTCCGCCAGCGCTTCCTTGCCTTCGAGGACGAAGAGCAGGTAGGTGCGGGCAACATCAGCGGACGCGTTGCCCTGCGTGGCATGCGACCAGTCGAGGATGTACCACTGTCCGTCGGGCTTCAAGATAATGTTGGACGGGTTGAAGTCGCCGTGGCAGACCTTCTTGTGGACGTGCATACTCGCCAAGCGGGTGTGCAGCTCGTAGCGGGTGGTCGCGTCGAGGTCGGTGGCGGAAATCTTGCGCTGCATCTTCTCCGTCAGGCTGTTGAGCATCGGGCAGGTGCAGGCGTGAACCTTCATCTGAATGTCCACAAACAGGTTCAGGTACTCGTCTTCCTTTTCCGGATGCGCCGCCATCAGCGCCGCCAGCGTGTCGCCTTCGACGAACTCCGTCGTAATCGCCCACTGACCGTTCACCGTGTCAACAGCCAGCAGCTTGGGAATCGGCAGACCCGTCTCTTCCACGCGCGCCGTGTTCAGCGCTTCGTTCAGAATGTCCGCCTTGCTGTACCCTTCGGCAAACACCTTGATGGCCTTGGCGCCGTCGCGGTAAATCTTCTTATTTTCCCGCTCGGCAATCACATGCGTCAAATCCATAGGGAAACCTCCTTCTATATGGTTCATGTTTATTGGGGGGGGAGAGGCGCAAGGGCGCTGCCCTTGACCTGCCAAAGGGTCTTCGACCCTTTGGACTCCCTTTTCGCGATTGAGTTGAGCACGTTGTCATGCTTTGCCCGCGTGCTGATTGGGGGCGACCAGCAAAACCTGATATTTGTCCTAAATATCTATTCGCCGCCCAAATACGACATTCCTGCAAGCGGACAAAATTTTTTGTGCTCAAAAATGCCCGGCCCAGCAGAAGCATTCCTGCCAAGCCGGGGAGAATGGCGCATTACTCGCCGTAGTACGCCTTCAGATACATTTCCTTGATTTCGCTGATGAGCGGGTAGCGCGGGTTCGCGCCGGTGCACTGGTCGTCGAACGCCTGCTCGGACATTTCGTCCAGCGTCGCGAGGAACTTCTCCTCGTCCACGCCGTAGTCGCGAATCGTGTTCTTGATGCCGACGCGCTCCTTCAGGGCATGGATGTTGCGGATGAGGTTCTCCACCGTCTCGTCGTCATTCGCACCCTTGAAGCCGAGGAATTCGCCGAATTCAGCGTAGCGGCGCTTCGTGTGCGGATAGGCGTACTGCGGGAAGGTGCCCATCTTCGTGGGAACTTCGGCGCTGTTGTAGCGGATGACCAGCTCAATCAGCAGCGCGTTGGCGATGCCGTGCGGCAGGTGATGGAACGCGCCCAGCTTGTGCGCCATGGAGTGGCAGACGCCGAGGAACGCGTTCGCGAACGCCATGCCAGCCATCGTGGCGGCGTTGCCCATCTTTTCGCGGGCAACCGGCTCGTTCTGACCGTTGTCGTAGCACGCGGGCAGATACTCGAAAATCAGCTGAGCCGCCTGCTTCGCCAGACCGTCGGTGAAGTCCGTCGCCAGCATGGAGGCGTAGGCTTCCAGCGCGTGGGTCAGCGCGTCGATACCGGAGGCGGAGGTCAAGCCCTTCGGCGCGGACATCATCATGTCAGCGTCCACAATCGCCATCTTCGGCAGCAGCTCGTAGTCCGCCAGCGGGTACTTCACGCCGGTGTCCTGATCGGTAATGACGGCGAACGGGGTGACTTCGGAGCCCGTGCCAGCAGAGGTCGGGATGGCGATGAAGTACGCCTTTTCGCCCATCTTCGGGAAGGTGTACACGCGCTTGCGGATATCCATGAAACGCATCGCCATGTCGAGGAAGTCCACTTCCGGATGCTCGTACATGACCCACATAATCTTGCCGGCGTCCATTGCGGAACCGCCGCCGATGGCGATAATGCAGTCCGGCTGGAAGGAGGTCATGGCCTTTGCGCCTTCCTTCGCGCAGGCGAGAGACGGGTCGGGCGCAACATCGTAGAACGTGGTGTGGACGATGCCCAGCTCATCCAGCTTGTCGGTAATCGCCTTGGTGAAGCCGGATTTGAACAGGAACGCGTCGGTGACGATGAAGCAGCGCTTCTTGCCCATAACTGCCTTGAGTTCATTCAGGGCGACAGGCAGGCAACCCTTCTTGAGGTAGACCTTTTCAGGCGCACGGAACCACAGCATATTCTCCCTCCGGATGGCAACAGTCTTGACGTTCAGCAGGTGCTTGACGCCGACGTTCTCGGAGACGGAGTTGCCGCCCCAAGAGCCGCAGCCCAGCGTCAGCGACGGACGCAGCATGAAGTTGTACAGGTCGCCGATTCCGCCCTGAGAGGAAGGCGTGTTGACGAGGATACGGCAGGTCTTCATGCGCGCGGCGAAGCGGTCAATCAAATCCTTGCGGGTGACGGCGTTCAGGTAGATAGAAGAGGTGTGGCCGTAGCCGCCGTCAGCAATCAGGTGCTCCGCCTTGTCGAACGCATCATCGATATCCTTGGCGCGGTACATCGCCAGCACGGGAGAGAGCTTCTCATGCGCGAACTCTTCAGAAATATCCACGGATTCGACTTCACCAATCAGCACCTTGGCGGTTTCCGGCACGTCCACGCCTGCGAGCTTGGCGATGGTGTGCGCCTTCTGACCGACAATCTTGGCATTCAGCGCGCCGTTGATGATGATGGTCTTGCGCACCTTGTCCAGCTCTTCGCCTTCGAGGAAGTACGCGCCGCGCTTGGCGAACTCCGCCTTCACCGCGTCGTAGATGCTGTCCAGTACGATGGTGGACTGCTCGGACGCGCAGATCATGCCGTTGTCGAACGTCTTGGAGTGCAGGATGGAGTTGACGGCCACCTTCACGTCAGCGGATTCGTCGATAATCGCGGGCGTGTTGCCAGCGCCGACGCCCAGCGCAGGCTTGCCGGAGGAGTATGCCGCCTTGACCATGCCGGGGCCGCCGGTGGCAAGGATGATGTCGGCTTCCTTCATCGCCATGTTGGTCAGCTCCAGCGAGGGAACATCGACCCACGAGATGATGTCTTCGGGCGCGCCGGCAGCCACAGCGGCTTCCAGCACAACCTTCGCGGCGGCGATGGTGGACTTCTTCGCGCGCGGATGGGGAGAGATGATGATGCCGTTGCGGGTCTTGAGGCAAATCAGCGTCTTGAAAATGGCGGTAGACGTGGGGTTGGTGGTCGGGATGACCGCCGCGACGACGCCGATCGGTTCTGCAACCTTCATCATGCCGAACGCTTCGTCGCGCTCCAGCACGCCGACGGTCTGCGTGTCCTTGTAGGCGTTGTAGATGTATTCAGCGGCGTAGTGGTTCTTGATGACCTTATCTTCCACCACGCCCATGCCGGTTTCTTCCACCGCCATCTTCGCCAGCGGGATGCGCATGTTGTTCGCGGCGAGGGCAGCTGCCTTGAAAATCTTGTCCACCTGCTCCTGCGTGTAGGTCGCATAGACCTTCTGTGCCGCGCGGACGCGGGCGAGGGCTGCCTCGAAGCTCTCCACGTTATCGACGATCGGATATTCTTTCGCCATGATACTCTCTCCTTATGCTTCATCCGTCCTGCGGGGATGCGCCCGCGAACGGGGAATGTCGGTGTTTGTCGGGGTGACGAGAACAGTGTAGCAGATTGTTAAGCTCTTGTCAAGTGGCTGACACGATTTTAACGATATTTTTTTCACAATTTAATACGTTTTCGGAACGGGATGAATGGAATGGCGGATAGATGGGCGAATGGGACAAATACAAAAAGCGCTGTACAACAAAAAAACAGCGGATGAATGTCGAATTTGCTGTTCTTGCTTGAAAATGAGGAGAAGATGCGGTATAATGGAGTGGAAAAGCACTGGAAGGGGAGGGACACTCGTGGACAATGAGGAGAAAAAGGAGGACGGGGCGACTTGTTGTCTGACGCTGCCCCTTAAATTGGAAAAATGGCAGTCCGACCATCTTGAAAAGCGTTTCGAGATTGCGCGGCAGCTGTATAATACGCTGGTTCATGCCGAGTTGAAAAGAATACATCGGATTGAGAGGATGCCGGAATATAGAGAAATTGAGCGGCAGATAGAAGCAACAACCGATAAGAAGGAAAAGTGGGCATTAAAGAATCAAAAGAAGCAGTTTTTGAGGAAAAACGGTATCAACAGAAACACTTTCACAACGGACATGAAGCGGTTATACAAGCATTTCAATGATAATATCGGCTCGAATGTAGCGCAGCATGGTATTGTCTCGCAAGTGTTGACTGCTTTTGAAAAGGTATACATTGAAAATCAAAGCGGCGAGGTGCATTTCAAGAAGCCGGGCGATCTCCGCTCTGTGCAGGGGTACTCGCAGAAGAAAAGTGGCGGCGTGGAGATTATGTTTAGGGAGGGCAAAATCATATGGAATCAGCAAGGAAATAATGACCGAAAAGGGGTTGCCAGAGAATTTCCGTTAAAACTATCGCCTGATAATTCCTATGAAGCCGAAATGCTGAAAAAACATGTGAAATTTGTCCGCATTCTCCGAAATGAAGGAAAAACAAAGCCGCATTGGTATGCACAGCTTGTTTTAGAGGGCAAGCCCGCAATCAAACGCGACCCGGCAAGCGGTGCACCAAAGCATCCCGTCGGGCATGGTGTCGTCGGCATCGACATTGGCACGCGAACGCTGGCATACTCGACCGATAGCAAAGTAGATTTGATAGAATTGGCTGACCGTGTTCAGAATACTGAGCAGGAAAAAATGCTGCTTCAAAGGAAACTGGACAGAAGCCGACGGGCGACGAATCCGGAAAACTATAAGCCGGATGGTACCATCAAGAAAGGAGTGAAGCTGACACGGAACAAGTCCAAGCGATACAGAAAGATTCAGCACCAATTGGCGATGCTGCAGCATCGTCAGGCAGACATCCGAAAGCGTCAGCATAACGAACTGGCGAACTACCTGCTGACGCTGGGAGATTGCTTCTTTGTGGAAGATATGGACTACCGCGCATTAACCCGTAAAGCGAAGAAAACAGAAATTTCCGAAAAGACGGGTCGCTATAAACGCAAAAAGCGCTTCGGGAAGTCCATTGCGAATAAAGCACCGTCGATGCTGATTGCCCTGCTGGATCAGAAATGTAAATCACTGAATCTGGAAGGGGTCAAAAAGGTAGACACGGCGGTAAAAGCAAGCCAGTATAATCATCAGACAGACGAATGCAAGGCAAAGGAGTTGAAAGAACGCTGGAATATTATGCCGGACGGCGAGCGAATTCAGCGCGATTTGTACTCGGCGTTCCTGCTCCAGCATTGCAGAAGAGATTTGCCGGAATATAATAGGAAGAAATTGCAGGAAGCATTCGGAAACGAGGTTTATCGGGTCTTTGACCGCGAAGCACTCCAACGGGACTATCCGAAATTTGTGGAATACCATCGGGAGACGATTCAACGCCTTTCCGCGCTGCCCAAAACGATTGCCAGCATGGGCATCAGGCGAATCATCAGCTAACATGAAAATCCGGTGCGGTTCGCACCAACAAAACCGGTCGATTGTCCGTCCGGGGCTGTCGCTAATGGCAACAAAGGTTGCCTTGACAGCAGAAGAGTTCCGGGAAAATAGTCAGCGCAGCATTGCTTTGTTCAATACTGAAAAGCTATCTACCGACTCAACACACGTTCTGAAAAGTGCATATTGCAATTCTGTGCATTTCTGCCGTTGCAATCTGCACGGAGCGTGTGGAGGCAAAGAGCACGTGACTTGTCATACTCTTTGAGATACTCCGTTGCAATCTGCACGGAGCGTGTGGAGGCAAAGAAAAAGCCCATACATTACCTCTTTCTGTCCGGGGCGTTGCAATCTGCACGGAGCGTGTGGAGGCAAAGTTTTCAGTCTCAACCATTCTTCCGTTAAGACCGCGTTGCAATCTGCACGGAGCGTGTGGAGGCAAAGCAGTCTCTACCAGACGAATACCACAGCTGGGGTGTTGTTGCAATCTGCACGGAGCGTGTGGAGGCAAAGTTGTCCAGCGCCATATGATTGCATGGCGCTGGATGTTGCAATCTGCACGGAGCGTGTGGAGGCAAAGCAGTCTCTACCAGACGAATACCACAGCTGGGGTGTTGTTGCAATCTGCACGGAGCGTGTGGAGGCAAAGTTGTCCAGCGCCATATGATTGCATGGCGCTGGATGTTGCAATCTGCACGGAGCGTGTGGAGGCAAAGGCTTGCAATGTTGACCCCATTGCTCATGCAAATCGTTGCAATCTGCACGGAGCGTGTGGAGGCAAAGGGCGCGGTGCTTCATCCGCGCCATGGTCAGCGTTTCGTTGCAATCTGCACGGAGCGTGTGGAGGCAAAGCTTCCTCCCTTGGTGGAAATTCTGAATCGCACGTCGGTTGCAATCTGCACGGAGCGTGTGGAGGCAAAGGACGAACCGATTCCACCGCTGCGCGCGGGCTTTGTTGCAATCTGCACGGAGCGTGTGGAGGCAAAGGTCTTTTTGGGACTGAGCATCGCACTCATCGCGTTGCAATCTGCACGGAGCGTGTGGAGGCAAAGTTTTATCTTGTTACAGCGATCTAGCTCCGCATAAGTTGCAATCTGCACGGAGCGTGTGGAGGCAAAGTGTCAGCGGTTGCGCAAAAGGAAGTTGCTATCCGGTTGCAATCTGCACGGAGCGTGTGGAGGCAAAGATGACGGACACATTTGCGGATTCTGCAAACGCAGAGTTGCAATCTGCACGGAGCGTGTGGAGGCAAAGCAAGAACGCAAATTGGCTTGCGTCAGCGAAAGCGGTTGCAATCTGCACGGAGCGTGTGGAGGCAAAGTATGTTGTCTAAAGGCTTTTCGGAAACATTATTGTTGCAATCTGCACGGAGCGTGTGGAGGCAAAGCCACCTCCATTATTAGGTCGCTGCCGTCACCGTCGGTTGCAATCTGCACGGAGCGTGTGGAGGCAAAGCTTTTCCTTCTTTCGGATGTTGCAGTCTGCACGGGATGTATGGAAAGTATTGCAGTATCCCTCTACGAAAAATCCGAGAAAATTTATGCAGACCTATTGCATTTTTATTCATCTTGGTGTATAATCCATCTTGTCCGGCAGACGGACACAAAAATGATGAAAATCAGGATGAAGATAAAGGAGTCGATTGTTATGGCGAAGATGCGCGTATTGCTGGCTTATTCCGGCGGTCTGGATACCTCGATTATCGTGCCGTGGCTGAAGGAAAATTATGACTGCGACGTGGTCTGCGTTGCGGGTGACGTCGGGCAGGGCGAAGAGCTGGAGCCCCTCCACGAAAAGGCGAAGAAGTGCGGCGCTGAAAAGCTGTATATCGAAGACCTGCGCAAGGAGTTTGTCGAGGACTTCATTTGGCCGACGCTCAAGGCGGGCGCGGTCTACGAGGGCAAGTATCTGCTGGGCACGTCCTTCGCACGGCCGCTGATTGCCAAGCGCCTCGTCGAAATCGCCCACAAGGAGAACTGCACTGCCATCTGCCACGGCTGCACCGGCAAGGGCAACGACCAAGTCCGCTTCGAGCTGACCATCAAGGCGTTTGACCCGAATATGCAGATTATCGCGCCGTGGCGCATCTGGGACATCAAGACCCGCGAGGAGGAAATTGACTACGCCGAAAAGCGCGGCATCCCCGTCCCGGTCAAGAAGGATCGCCCGTATTCGATGGACCGCAACATCTGGCACATCAGCCACGAGGGCGCGGATTTGGAAGATCCGTGGAACGAGCCGCCGGAAGACCTGCTGCTGACGATGGTCACGCCCGAAAAGGCGCCTGATCAGCCCGAATACGTCACGGTGGACTTCGAGCAGGGCGTGCCGGTCGCCATCAACGGCGAAAAGCTGGACGCGGTGGATTTGCTGACGAAGGCGAACGAAATCGCGGGCCGCAACGGTGTCGGCTGCGCGGATTTGGTGGAGAACCGTCTGGTGGGCATGAAGTCCCGCGGCGTGTACGAAACCCCCGGCGGAACGATGCTCTACGCCGCGCACGGCATCCTCGAATCCATCACGCTTGACCGCGCCACCAGCCACTACAAGGAGCTGGTCGCGAGCAAGTTCGCGGAGCTGGTGTACGACGGCATGTGGTACACGCCCCTGCGCGAGGCGCTCTCCGCATTTGTGGACAGCACGCAGCAGGCGGTCAACGGCACGGTGAAGCTGAAGCTGTACAAGGGCAACTGCATCAACGCGGGCGTGAAGTCGCCGAACAGCCTGTACATGGAGGAAATCGCCACCTTCGGCGACAGCCACGACCTGTACAGCCACAAGGATTCCGCGGGCTTCATCAACCTGCTCGGTCTGCCGCTGAAGGTTAAGGCGATGGTGGAGCAGAAGAATAAGAAGTAATTTAAGCAACACCGCACAACTCGGCGGCTGACCGCCTCATTTGTGTAAATGTGATAACTGTGGTGTCCAGCAAGTCCTGCACTGAGTTCGGGAGTAGAGCCACCAATAGTATAAACGCGCTCGTCGGAAGGCCGGCGGGCGCGTTTTCTGTGCGAATTTGAAATTTGGAGGGGGTTGAGGCAGCTGATTTCAGAAAAAACCGATTTTCTGAAATGTGGTTACACGCCGACACGAAAGTCGTTGTGAAGATACACAACAATTTGCCATGATCTTGTTAGAAATGCCGAAAATGTATAATTCCGCAAGAAAACACTTGACTTTTTTGAGGGGAGGGTAAAATAGAAGTATCAATGAAAGGAGGGCGCCTATGTACCCATGCCATGATTACGCTCTCAAATTGGAAACTGCATTCAGAAGGGGGGATTGTTGTCCGTTTAGTGCAGACGCATTTGAGTCGAAGTCCCAAGAGACGCTGGAACGGGGGCTATTAAGGCTGTCTGCAGAGAATCTGATTGAAAGTTCAGAAATCAATGCGTGGATGGAAGAATACGATTTCGGCGGCAAAAAGCTGCGAGAGATTTTGGCGGATGACGGAAACAGAGAGGTGTTAGAAGAACTGATTCGCAGGCTAACAGAATTGAAAAAACATCAGGAGGAGTAGAAATGGACATGAAAACGAAAGGCGCACAGCAGACAAATGGAACGTTGCTGCGGACTATCTGCTTGATTCTTAGCATGGTTATGCTGCTGTTTGTTGCTACGGGTTGTGATGATTCCAATGAAGATAAAGTGTATTCAAGAACTTGCCGCGTATGTGGAAAAACGTATTCGTATCGAGCAAGTGAATATGGCAACTCTGCATAAGAAAACTGCAAAAGCATTCAGCGGACAAATATGTGTCTGAAGTGCTACAGAAGTTTCAAGTATTCAATGGAGATATTGGGCAAATGATACTGAAGCCCCGCTACCCAAAAGGTAGCGGGGCTTCACACAACAAAAAAGCACCTGAATCAATCAGATGCTTTCTGGCAGGGGCAGAAGGACTCGAACCCTCAACAAAGGTTTTGGAGACCCACGTGTTACCATTACACCATGCCCCTATGCGGTTCGTCCGGGATTGCCGGAACAGGATTTAGTTTAGCACCTTTTCACCCATTTGTCAAGCGGTTTTGCGAAAATTGTTCCGAATTGGCAGAAAATCGCCCGGTGCTTTACAAAACCCGCGGCGCATGGTATGATGAGGGCAGGAAAGTCGGCGGGAGGGACGCGCGTGCAGTGGGCGGAACGGGTTCGGGCGTATGTGCGGATGCATGGCGCGGGGTACACGCTGCACCGCGCGGGTGAAATGCTGGCGGCACGGGTGCTGCTGCGGGACGAATGGCGATTCCGGCGGGAGAAAGCATCCAAGCGCGAACTGGCGGTACAGCGCGCGCACCCCTTCCCGAACGTGCGCATCAGCGTCGTCGTCCCCGTGTTCAACACGCGCCCGAAATTCCTCCGCGCGCTGGCGGATTCGCTGCTTGCCCAGACGCACGGCGCGTGGGAAGCCTGCCTGTACGACGGCGGCAGCACGTCCGCCGAGACGCGAAAGGCGCTGGAAGCAATCGCCGCGCGGGACAGTCGATTCCACATCGCGTTTGGGGCGGAAAACGCGGGCATATCCGGCAACACGAACCGCGCGATAAAAATGGCGGCAGGGGAGTATATCGCCCTGTGCGACCACGACGATGTGCTTGCGCCGGATGCGCTCTGGCGGATTGCGGAAGCCATCGACGCGCACCATCCAGACGTGCTCTACACCGATGAGGATAAGCTGACCGCCCACGGCGCGATTCATGTTGATGCGCACCGCAAGCCGGATTTCTGTCCGGACAACCTGCGCTCCGGCAACTATATCTGCCATTTGTCGGTGATTCGGCGGACGCTGCTGGATGCCATCGGCGGATTGCGACCGGCATTCGACGGGTCGCAGGATCACGATTTGATGCTCCGTGCGTGCGAGCGGGCGGACGGCGTCATCCACATTCCACGCGTGCTGTACCACTGGCGGACGCTGCGGGGGTCGATGAGCCACACGAAATTGGCAGTCTGCCTGGATGCGGCGGCGCGGGCGGTGGAAGAGAGTATGCGACGCAACGGGTTTCCGGGAACGTGCTGGGTGGAGGACGGTGTGCTGCGGCTGCGGTACAACGTGGGGGATTTTACTGTCGCGGCATTGCGGCTGACGCAGGATGCGTCCGCTGCGGATGTGAACCGCTTGGCGGCGGATTCGTCGGCAGACATGCTGCTGTTCCTGTGGGGAGACACGGCGGAGCCTGATGCGGACGGCTTGCGGGAGATGATGATGTACGCCCAGCGCCCGGATGTGTGCGCGGTGACGCCGCTGGTGGCGGATGCGCGCAATCGGGTGCTTCATGCCGGATACGACATTCTGCCGGACGGCACAGTGCGGTCGCGGAATCGCGGCTTGCCGGTGTCAGCGGGCGGATGGCACGGCATGAACCGAACCAGCTACAATGTCACTGCGGTTTCGCCAATGTGCTTTTTGGTGCGGCGGGATGCATTTGTGCCGTTGGCGGAAGGGAATTCGCTGGCAGCGGACTTGGCGCAGTGGTGCATGGCGCGGATGCAGGAGGGGATGCGGCATGTGTATACGCCGCACTGCGTGGTGAAGGCGGATGCGGAAAGTGCATTCGAGGGCTTCCGGGTGAAAGTTCCTGCGGGGTGGTATGACCCGTGTGCGACGGGAAGCAAGCGCGCTTGATGGCGCTTTTGGTTTCTTCTACATACTTGAATTTTATTGTTAGTTTTTTAGTTTGTATACCTTTAACTTATCTCGAAATCATTGGAGGTAATGATGAAAATCACAATGATAACGCTCGGCTCGACGGGTGACGTGCGGCCGTATATGCTGCTGGGACGGGAACTTCACGAGCGGGGGCATGAGGTGACGATTGCGGCGTTTGCGCCGTTTCAGGGCATGATTGAGGAAGCGGGAATGTCCTTCTATCCCATTTCCGGCGACGTGGTGGATATGATGGGGCGGCTGCTCCAGCCGGACGCGGTGGGCGTGCGGTACTTGAAGGAGTTTGAGAAGGGCATCCGCGATATTGCGCCGATGCTGCTGGATGATTTGCTGCACTGCGCGGAGGGCGCGGAAGCCATCGTCTGCACGTTCTTCGGGACGATGTTCTATTCGATTGCGGAGAAGTACGATATTCCGTGCATCCAGACGCAGTATTTCCCGATGGATCCGTGCAAGGATATGCCAATTTCATCCGCGCCGTTCCGCAAGCTCGGCAAGTGGTGGAATGTGCTGAGCTACCGCATCGGGTATCTGCTGATTTCGGCGCTGGAGCACCGCTACCTCTCGGATTGGCGCAAGGAGAACGACATGGCGAAGCGCCGCGTTCGCTTGCGCCCGGATTATGACGTGAAGGGCAAACAAGTGCCCGTGATTTACGCCATGAGCCCGACGCTTGTGCCGCGCCCGGAGGATTGGGCGGACAACATCCACATGTCCGGTTTCTGGTGGGATGAGCGCCCGGTGGACTACACGCCTGACCCGGCGCTGGCGGAGTTCCTGCGCGCGGGCGACGAGCCGGTGTACATCGGCTTTGGGTCGATGGTGTCGGGCGACATGGGTGAACTGGCGGAAATCATCCGGCAGGCGGTGAAATTGTCCGGCGTGCGGGCGGTGGTGGCACTGGGCTGGGGTCAGCAGGAAGCAAAGACAAAAGATGCGAACGTCTTCTATGTGAAAAGTGTGCCGCATGACTGGCTGTTCCCGCATATGGCAGGGGCAGTGCATCACGGCGGCGCGGGGACGACCGCAACCAGCCTGCGCCATGCGCTGCCGACGCTCGTTGTGCCGTTCGGCGGCGATCAGCCGTTCTGGGCGGAGCGGGTGTACGCTGCCGGGTGCGGGCCGAAAGCGATTCCGCGCGATAAGCTGACGGCAGAGAATCTGGCGGAGGGGCTGCGCGCACTCATCAGCAACCCGGAATACACGCGCAACGCGGCGCGCATCGGGGAGGTCCTGCGCAATGAACACGGCTGCGCCAACGCTGCCGACTTGATTGAAAAGGCGGTTTGGGACTGGGAAAACGGGAATCCTGCGCAAGATGGGATGAATATTTAAAAAAAACGTCATTTGCCCCTTGACAAAACCTTGACTTTCGACTACACTGTTTCTGGCGTGCTTGCGAGAAGCACAACAAAATCAAAATTATGCAGAAAGGAGGCCCTCGCAATGACCATGATGATTCTAACCCTTGTATCCCGTGCCAATGGACTGACTGCGACGGCTCTTTCTGCCCATATGCGCCCGTAATAGGAAAATTCCACGCTCTTTTCCTGTTACCATGCGTTTTGTGTGCAGCACCAGCCGTTTGCATTCAGACGGATGGTGCTTTTTTCGTACCCTTTTCGAAAAAAGCATACAATGGGCAGTTATGAGTCATCAACCACTTTGTCTCTCTTGAAAGGAGTGATTTCCTACGCAGCGCACCACAACGAAACCAAAGAAGAAACAGACCCCGTTCGGCGCAATGCTCTCCCTCATCGGGCAGAACTGGACGCATTTCCTCTGGGCACTCATTGCGACCATCATGATGGTCATCATCGGCTTTTTAACGCCGCTGCTGCTCTCCGAAATCGTGGACAGCATACTGGGCAGCGAACCGTTCACAATGCCGGATTTCCTCATGAACCCGATTAACGACCTCGGCGGACGCGATTTCCTCCGCCAAAATCTGTGGATTCCCGCGCTGGCGCTCATCCTGATGAACATCGTCAACGGCGTGTTCACGTTCATAAAAGGTCGTTCTTCCGCGATTGCGAGTGAAAATATCGCCCGCAAACTGCGCAATGACCTCTATCGCCACTTGCAGCACCTGCCGTTTGCGTACCACGTTAAAGCGCAGGCGGGCGAGCTGATTCAGCGCTGCACGTCTGACGTGGATACGATTCGCCGCTTTCTGGCGGTTCAGGTGATGGAAGTCGTCAACACGGTGCTGATGGTCGTTATCGCCATGAGCATCCTGCTGCCGCGCTCCGTGCCGATTACGCTCTACAGCCTGATTCTTGTGCCGCCTTTGTTCTGCTTCGCGACGTGGTTCTTCAAGATGGTGCATAAGTCCTTTGAGGTGGCGGACGAAGCGGACGGTGTGCTGAACGCCGTTTTGCAGGAGAACCTCTCCGGCGTCCGCGTCGTGCGTGCCTTCGGACAGCAGGAGCGCGAGGTGGAGAAGTTTGACCGCGTGAACAACGATTTGCGCAAAAAGAACCTCCGCCTGAATGAACTGCTCGCCATCTACTGGGGCGGCGGCGATGCCATCAGCATGACGCAGACGCTGCTGACACTGGTGGTCTGCATCATCTACGCCTGCAACGGCTGGATTACTGTCGGTACGCTGATTGTTTTCACCTCCACGCTGGGGATGCTGCTCTTCCCGATTCGTCAGCTGGGCCGCACTCTGTCCGACGCGGGCAAAGCAATGGTCTCGATGAAACGCGTGCAGGCGATTCTGCATGAGGAAGCTGAGCCGGATGAGCCGAACGCCATGAAGCCCGACCTGCACGGCGATATTGTGTTTGACCATGTGTCCTTCGCTTATCCGGATGACAACGTGCCGGTGCTGCGCGACGTGTCCTTCACCATCCCCGCGGGCAAGACGGCGGCAGTGCTGGGCGGCACGGGCAGCGGCAAATCCACCATGATGTACCTGCTGCAGCGGCTGTATACGCCCACGAGCGGCAAAATCACCATCGGCGGCGTGGATATTCAGCAGATTGACCGCAAATATCTGCGCGCACACGTCGGCCTGATTCTGCAGGAGCCGTTCCTGTACTCCAAGTCCATCCGGGAGAACGTGGGCATCACCGCGCCGGAACAGGAGGCGGAACGCATTGAGCACGCGGCGGATATCGCCAGCGCATCCGGCTTTATTGCTAAGGCGGATAAGGGCTGGGAGACGGTCGTGGGCGAACGCGGCGTGACGCTCTCCGGCGGACAGAAGCAGCGAATCGCCATCGCGCGCACGCTGCTCAAGGACAACAACATCCTCATCTTTGACGACTCCCTTTCCGCCGTGGATACCGAGACGGATGCACAGATTCGCGCTGCCCTCCGCCACGAGCAGAAGGACGTGACCACCCTCATCATCAGCCATCGCGTGACGACGCTCTCGCAGGCTGACCTCATCCTCGTGCTGGAGAACGGGCAGATTACGCAGCAGGGCACGCACGCTGAGCTGTGCAGCCAGCCGGGCCTGTACCAGCGCATCAACAGCATCCAGAACGCCTTGGAGGAAGAACTGACGCAGGCCAAGGCGGCGGAAGGGGTGAACTGATATGCAGTCCTTTCAGGAACAGGATTATACCAAACGATTTGATCTCTCCCTGTGGCGCAAGCTCATCAAGGTTGCAAAGCCGTACCACAAGAACCTGATTGCGGTTGTGCTTTTCATGGCGGTTTCTGCAATCATCGACGTGATTATGCCGAACATGAATGCCTACGCGATTGACGTGTTCATTGCCAACCACAGCACGGCTGGGCTGGTTGGGTTTGTCGTGGCGTATGCGCTGCTGACGGCAGTGCAAGTGGCGACGATTTTCGGCTTTCTGCGGCAGTGCGGCATTGTCGAAACCGGAACGTGCTACCTGATTCGCAAGCTCGGCTTCCAGAAACTGCAGGAACTGCCCTTCTCCTACTACGACCGGATGCCCGTAGGATACCTCATGTCCCGCCTGACCAACGACACGCAGCGCCTCGCGGACACCATCGGCTGGTCGCTGGTGGACTTGTGCTGGGGCGCGGTGTATCTGGTTGCCTGCGCCGTGCGGATGCTGACCATCAACTGGCGGCTGGGGCTGATTGTCATGCTGGTGCTGCCGCCGCTGGCCGTCATCAGCTGGAAGTTCCAGAAGGCGATTCTCGCGGCGTATCGTCAGGTGCGCAAGAACAACAGCCAGATTACTGCGGGCTTCAATGAGGGCATCAACGGCGCAAAGACGACGAAAACCCTTGTGCGCGAAGAACTGAACATCCAGGAATTCGAGACGGTTTCCGCCTCCATGCGTTCCGCGTCCATCCGCGCGGCGACGCTGTCGAACCTCTTTCTGCCCATCGTCGTGTCGCTGGGGTCTTTGGCGACGGCGTATGCGCTCTGGCAGGGCGGCAACAGCGTCATCGGCGGTACGCACGTTTTCGGTGTCGCTATGACCGTCGGCACGCTGACTATGTTCATCAACTACACCGTCAGCTTCTTCCAGCCCGTGCGCGATATTGCCCGCATCTTCGCGGAACTGCAATCCGCACAGGCGGCGGCGGAGCGCGTCATCAGCCTGCTGGAAACGGAACCCGATATTGTGGATTCTCCCGAAGTGGTGGCGCAATACGGCGACAATTTCCACCCCAAGACCGAAAACTGGCCCAAGCTCATCGGCGACATTGACTTCGAGGACGTCACCTTCCGCTACAAAGAGGGCGAAAAGGTGCTGGAACACTTCAATCTGCACATCCAGCACGGGCAGACCATTGCCCTTGTCGGCGAAACCGGCAGCGGCAAGTCCACCATCGTCAACCTCGTCTGCCGCTTCTATGAGCCGACGGAGGGCAAAATCCTCATCGACGGCGCGGATTACCGCACGCGCAGTCAGCTGTGGCTTCAGTCAAACCTCGGCTACGTCCTGCAGTCGCCGCACCTTTTCTCCGGCACGGTTGCGGATAATATCCGCTACGGCCGCCCCGATGCCACCGACGAGGAAGTGGCGGAAGCCGCCCGCATGGTCGGCGCGGAACCCTTCATTCGCAACATGAAGGACGGCTATCAGGCGGACGTCGGCGAGGGCGGCAACCGCCTCTCCACCGGTCAGAAACAGCTGATTTCCTTCGCCCGCGCGATTCTGACGAACCCGTCTATTTTCGTGCTGGACGAGGCCACGTCCTCGGTTGATACGGAGACGGAACAGCTGATTCAGCACGCGATTCAGAAGGTGCTGGCGGGGCGGACGAGCTTCATCATTGCGCATCGACTCTCTACGATTCGCTCGGCGGATCGGATTCTGGTGATTCAGAATGGCAAGATTACGGAAGATGGGACGCATCAGCAGCTGATTGCGAAACAGGGGTATTATTATCAGCTGTATACGAATCAGTTCCAGGAGGAACAGGGGCTGGAGATTTTGGATGGGGCGATGGCAAAGGCATAAAGCCGCATAAACCAAGGAGCAGGGAAGCGCACCCAAGCCGGGCAGCCCAAAAAGGGTCAAGGGGCAATGCCCCTTGCGGAGTCCAGAGGCGGCGCCTCTGGTGGGGTTTGGGGCAACGCCCCAACTGCTGGACGTGTGACCGGTAGAAGAAAAGCGACCAACTCCAATCCACGAACGCTGAACAGCGAAGCGCTTTCAGCGCAGCAGTTGTAACTTCGCGCTCCCGCAGGAGCGCCCCCAAGCTGCTCTATCCACTACTCGCATATTGTCGCGCCGAATGGGCGCGACCCGATAGCAGGAAAGGAGACATCCTCATTATGCGCCAAACCCGCACCGTCTCCCTCGACACCCTCGAATACCTCTACATCCCCGATGTTACCTACGCCACCTACGGCGAAACGCAGCGGAAAATGCAGCTCATCATCCCGTACCGCCCGCAATGGCAGGATGGCGAAACCGTGCCGCTGATTGCCTTTCTGCCCGGCAGCGCGTGGTATCGGCAGGAAATGTACAACGGCATCCCCGCATTGGCGAAACTTGCGGAAAGGGGATTCGCCGTTGCATCCGTGCAGTACCGCGAATCGAAAATCGCGCCTTTCCCCGCGCAGGTAGAGGATGTGCACCGCGCCATCCACCATATCACAGAACAACTCGCAAAGCTGTTCCATATCGACATGGCGCGCACCTTCCTCATGGGCAATTCCTCCGGCGGACATATTGCGCTGCTGACGGCGCTGCGTCAGGCGGCGGGAATTGCGGATGTGTCGGAACTGCTGAATTTCCCGATCCGCGGCGTGATTGCGGAATCCGCGCCGAGCGACTTGTTCCTCTGCGCAAAAGAAGGCGTTCCGGCAAACATGCCCGCGACTTTCCACCCGACTGCGGATTTGCTGGGCGTGTCCTGCCCGCAGGAACATCCGGAAAAACTCGCGGAAGCCAGCGCACAAACCTATCTCGCACCCGGACACGCCGTTCCGCCGATTCTCCTGCTCCATGGCGACAGCGACGCGCAGGTCAACGTTGCGCATAGCCGGACGCTCTACGAACGCCTGACGCAGAATGGTGCCGATGCGGATTACATCGAGCTGGCAGGCGTCAACCACGGCGGCGCCCCCTTCTGGACGGAGGACGTGCTGCGAATCATCGCGGACTTTATTTACAAGCACTGCTGACCCATCGGAGGAAAATCCACCATGTACCTGACATCCTACTTCACTTCGCCTAACCAGCCCCAACTCCTCGCACAGCTTCGTGCCTGCGAGTGGGGCGCGGCGAAGTTCCTGACGGAGCTGCTCGAAAAGGAACAGTTCCATCACACCCTCGGTGCGGGCGACTGCTACTTTCTGATGGCGGGCGACCAAATCGCCGCCTTTGCGACGCTGACCGACCGCGACTGCGTGGATGCACCGGAACTCCGCCCGTGGTGCGGCTTCGTGTACACCTTCTCCGCGTACCGTCATCAGCGAATTGCCGGAAAGCTGCTGCACGAATTGGCGGAAATCGCCCGACAGAATGGGGAAAACCGCGTCTATATCGCGACCGACCACGCGAATGTGTACGAAAAATACGGCTGCACCTATCTGGACAGCCGGAGTGACATTGACGGCGAAATCAGCCGCATCTACACACTGAACGCATAAAAGCGGGGTGAAAACCGTGATTTTGATGACTGCATTGGCTCCATGCGCGTCGTAAGGGCGTTGCATGGAGCGTCCTGCGGCTTTGCGCAGTATGCCATTTTTATACTATTTCCAGATTCACCTGCGCCATCTGCTTGCGCCTTTTCCCCTCTGGCGTCCGTTCATTCCACTTAGCGTAGCGCTGCTACGCTGCGTTTCATTCACGTTAGCCAGAATGAAAAATTCGCGGCGCATCTTGGCGCATTCTTATCTGGAAATAGTATTAGATTCACCTGCCCCATCTGCTTGCGCCTTTTCCATTCATGCGTCCGCTCATTCCACTTAGCGTAGCGCTGCTACGCTGCGTTTCATTCGCGTTAGCCTGGATGAAAAATTCGCGGCGCATCTTGGGGCATTTTCATCTAAAAATGGCATTCCATCCATGCGGATTATCTGCATGAAGGAGCAAAGCCATATGAAATTGCATTCGTTTTTTGAGTCTCTGCGCGAATTGCGCACATTCCTTTTGCTGTTCACGACGCAGGCGCTTTCGTCGCTCGGCAGCGCCATGACCAGCTACGCGCTTGTTATCTGGGCGTATCAGCAGAGCGGGTCGGCGCTGTCCACCGCGCTGCTGACGGTCAGCAGCTACGCGCCGTATGTCGTATTCAGCCTGTTCTGCGGCGCGCTGGTTGACCGCCTCGATACGCGCCGGACGATGCTCGTCAGCGATGCGCTTGCCGCGTGCACAACCGTCGCGGCGCTCGTCCTGCTGCAAACGGGGCGGCTGCAAATCACGCACTTGTATCTCCTTAACGCGCTGAACGGCTTGATGAACACGCTCCAGCAGCCCGCCAGCGAAGCCGCAACGACCGCACTGCTGCCGAAATCGCAGTACCAGCGGGTCGGTGGACTGCGGTATCTCTCCTCCAGCCTGTCCGGGCTGCTGACACCTGTGCTCGCAATGGCGCTGATGATGCTCGGCGGTCTGCGCGCGGTCATGTTCGCGGATTTGGCGACATTCGCCGTCGCGTTCACGGCGCTGCTGTGCTTCATCCGTATTCCGAAGCGGCAAACTGGCAATCAGCACGAGTCCTTCCTTGATTCGACCCGGCAGGGGCTGCGGTTCTTCCGCCAAGCGCCCGGGCTGCTGACGCTCGTGCTGTACCTCGCGGCGATTAACCTCGTCTCGTCCATGTACGAAGCCGCGCTGCCGTCGCTGCTGCTCTCGCGGAGTTGGGGCGGGGAGACTGTCATGGGCATCTTCTCCACCGTGACCGCGCTGGCGACGCTGATCGGCAGCCTGCTCGCCGTCCTGCTTCCTGCGCCGAAAAGCCGCGTGCGGGTGGTGTGCGGCTGTTTGCTCGTCTCGATGGGCACGGAGAACTTCCTGCTTGCCTTCGGGCGGAATCTGCCGACGTGGTGCGTGGGCGCTGCGCTGGGGTGGCTGCTGATTCCCGTCATGAGCGCGAATCTTGATGCGCTGATGCGGCTGAATATCCCGGAAGGAATGCAGGGAAGGGTGTACGCGGTGCGGAATGCGCTGCAATTCTTCACAGTCCCGGTCGGGTATACGCTGGGCGGGGCGCTGGTGGATGCGGTGTTTCGGCCGCTGATGCGGAATCCGCTGCTGTGGCTGGAAATGCTGTTCGGACGGGATGAAGGCAGCGGCGCGGCGTGCTTTTATGCGGCGCTGGCGCTGATGGGGGTGCTGACCTGCGTGTTTTTTCAAGGGCGGAAATCCCTAAAGACACTGGAAGGGGATAAAGCCGCTTAACCCAAGGGGTAGGGGAAGTGCAACCAAGCCGGAGTACCCGCAAGCAAATCCAACCGACCAGCATCGGGAGAAGCTGTTTCTCTCGGTGCTGGTCTTTTTGCTGCGGGGGAAATCGCTCATGTGAATTCCGCTACTCCCACTTCCGCTGATGAAAAAAGACCGCCTGCGCGTTTGCAGACGGTCTTGCAGAAAAACGGGATTATTCCGCGTCCTCCACGGTGAAGGTCGGGATGACGCCGCCTTCGTAGGTGGTGATCATGTAGTCGTAGGCTTCCTTGGAAGTCAGCGCAGTGTGCAGCGCCTTCAGCCAGTCGGAATCAAGGTCAGCGGGGCGAACCGCGACGATGTTGGCGTACAGGGTAGCGAACTCAGAGTCAGCAGCTTCGACGAACAGGCCGTTCGTGGTGGGCTTCAGGCCAGCGTCCAGCGCATAGTTGCCGTTGATGACGGCAATGTCGTAGTCTTCGAGGGTGGGGGCAAGCAGTTCAGCCGCCACTTCGTCAAACACATAGCCGTGGGGGTTCATTTCGGCGGTGATGTCGTACTTGGTCAGGGAAGACGCAGCGGTCGTTCCTTCCGGCACGGTGATCAGGCCAGCAGCCTCCAGCAGCAGCAGAGCACGGGTCTCGTTGGAGGGGTCGTTCGGCAGGCCGATGTGCGCGCCGTCCTGCAGGTCAGCAAGGTTGGTCAGTTTCTTGGAGTAGATGGCGAAGGGCTCGTAGTGCACGGTGAACGCGGACACAAGCTGTTCGCTCTCGGAAGCGGTTTCGTTGTAGGAGTCGAGGTAGGGCTTGTGCTGGAAATAGTTCGCATCGTCCGTGCCGTCGGCAACCGCCGGATTCTCCAGCACATAGCCTTCGTACACAACGACTTCGAGCTTGTAGCCCAGTTCCGCCAGCTTTGCCGTCACCGCTTCGGATTCGAGAATCTCTGCGTGCGGGGCAGCCGTCGCACCAACACGGATGACCTTCAGTTCGTCCGCAGACGCAACCGTCAGGGACAGCGCCAGAACCAGCGCCAGAGCCAGAGCAAAGAGCTTCTTCATTGTAAGCACTCCTTTCATTTTCGGGAAACCTATTTATTCAAACACCATACGGGTGAATGAAACGATTTATGGGGAGACCCCAGAGGCTCTGCCTCTGGACTCCGGCAGGGCTCTGCCCTGCAGCTGCGAAGGGTCTTCGACCCTCTCGACACCCTTTTCGCGATTGAATTGGTAACTTCTGCATGGTGGTCTCGCGTGCTGCTTCCAGAGGGCTTTCCGATCGCCCTCTGGACTCCTTCGGCGCACTCCCATGTTTATGGTCGGTTGTCGAAGGTGAAATGCTTGCTGTTCCTCCGCCTCCGCAGAAGCGAAATTCCTGCGAATCAGGGAATTGCAAGGGGCGAAATTACCTTACTTATTTGCGGCGGCGGTGGTCAATCGCGTGGCTGAGCCAAGTGCCGCCCATCTGGAAGAATTGCACCAGCAGCACCAGCACGATGCTCGCGGCGTACATCACGTCGTACTGCCGCTTGTTCAGGCCGTAGGTAATCGCGACCTTGCCCAAGCCGTCGCCGCCCGCCGTGCCCGCCATCGCGGTGTAGCCCAGAATTGTGGTGATGCAAATCGCAAAGCCGTTGACCAGCGACGGCATGGCTTCGGGAATCAGCACCTTCCGCACAATCTGGAAGGTCGTCGAACCCATCGCCTGTGCAGCTTCCACCACGCCGTTGTCCACTTCCAGCAGGCTGCCCTCGACCATGCGCGCCACATACGGGAACGCGCTGACCGTCAGCGGGATGATGATGGACACCGTGCCTGTGCCGCGGCCGAGAATCGCGCGCGTTGCGGGGAAGAGCATCACCATCAGGATGATGAAGGGCACGGAGCGGAGCAGGTTGACAATCACGCCGATAATGCGGTTCAGCGTCGGCTTCGGGAGAATGCCGTCCTTGCGGGTGATGACCAGCAGGACGCCCAGCGGCAGACCGATCAGGTAGGCAAAGAATGTTGCGGGCAGGGTCATCAGGAGGGTATTGCCTGTTTCCTCCAGCAGCATGGAACCCAGCCGTTCCCACGTCATGCTCATGCGCGCACCTCCTCGACCGTCAAGCCGCGTTCTTTCAGGTATTCAATCGCCCGGTGGCAGACCATCGGGTCGTCGGGGCGGCTGATGAGCAGCTGCCCGTACTGTGCGCCGTTGAGTGTGTGCACGTCCGCGCTGCGGATGCTCAGCGGCACGCCGAGGTGCAGGATGAGGTCAGCGACAATCGGCTCAGCGATTGTTTCGCCGTTGAAGACGATGCGGATGGCAGGTTTTTCCTGCACTTGCTCGTGATTTTCGCTCGCGACGATGCCGAACAGCCGCTTGCCTGCTTCGCTGCGGGTGTGGGTGAACACATCGTCGACGCTGCCCTCTTCGGCAATCACACCGCCGTCGAGAATCGCGACGTGGGTGCAGATTTGGCGGATGACCGCCATTTCGTGGGTGATAACGACGATGGTGATGCCCATCTCCCGGTTGATTTTTTGCAGCAGGCGGAGGATGGCTTGCGTCGTCATGGGGTCAAGGGCGCTGGTTGCTTCGTCGCAGAGCAGCACTTCGGGGTCGCTGGCGAGGGCGCGGGCGATGGCGACGCGCTGGCGTTGACCGCCGGACAGCTGCGCGGGGTATGCTTTCGCCTTGCTTTCCAGCCCGACAACTTCAAGCAGTTCCTTCACACGGGCGTTGATTTTCGCGCGCGGCACGCCGATGCACTCCATCGGGTACGCGATGTTCTTCGCGACCGTCTGCTGCATGAGCAGGTTGAACTGCTGGAAAATCATGCTAACCTTGCGGCGCATCTGGCGAAGCTGCTGCTTGCTCATGTCCGGAACGTTCTGCCCGTCAATGAGGATTTTGCCCTCTGTGGGCGTGTCGAGGCGGTTGACGCAGCGGATGAGGGTGCTCTTGCCTGCGCCAGAGAGACCGATGATGCCGAAAATATCGCCCTTGCGAATCTTCAGGCTGATGTTGTCCAGCGCGACGACCTCGCCGCCGGTTACGGGGTAGACCTTCTTGACGTTCTGCAGCTCAATCTGCATGGGTGGCTGAACCGGCTGCTTAGGCGTCTGCTGGGGTGCTTCGTTGCTCATGACGTTTGCCTTTCCTTTCCCGAAATCGTCCGGGCAAAAAAACAGGGGATGCCGGCATCTCTTCGATGCAGCCTCCCCAACAATTGCGGTAGGTTCTGCCGGAGGAATTGCTTTCATCCTCCAGCCATCCGTCAGGCGGAATGGCGCATCGAATTCGCGGCACGACGAAACATGCTCATGCTGCACATGCACATGGGCATCATCATGTTCATCATCGTAGCGGCGAACTTCATAGCGCGTAACTCCTTTCCTCTGCGGATGAAAGAATCATACCATGTTGCTATGCATTTGTCAACCCCGAATTTGCCTGAAAATTGTTTTTTCCCTGTTTTCCCAGCGTATTCGCCGATTTTTCCCCTCTTGCATCCCGTTTCGCCTTATGCTACAATGGCGGTAAGGCGGATTTTGCGCCAAAATCCGAAATCAAGCAGATGAAAAGCGGCATTTCGCCAGAAAGGAAGCCCACCGCATGGATGACCAGCGCCATCACCCTTACGAAAACCTCCAGCTGAACATTGCCGGTCACGCGCACTACGAGTACGCAGAAGTCGCGCGCAGCTACGTCCCTATGCACTGGCATGACGCGCTGGAACTGATTTATATCCTCAGCGGTGAACTGACCGTCGAGACTGAGCAGCACCACTGGCAGCTTCACGCAGGGCAGTGCATCTGCATCAGCCCTTACGTTCTCCACGCCACCATCAGCCTGTCCGGCGATACCGCCCTCCTGCTGCGAATCCCGACCGAGAAATTGGGGGACTTCGCGCCGGAAACGCGTTCGCGCCAGTTCATCTGGGATGTGGAGACGACGAATCCGACGATGACGGCGGCCATTGAGCGCGTGAAACAGAAGCTGCTGCAAATGCAGCATACAGCCAGCAGCGATTCGCCCTTTAGGGACATTCGCATGGCGAGTCTGCTGCTGGAAATCACTTATCTACTCTACGAGGAGTTTTCGTGCCCGGTGACGGAAGGCAGCATCTTCCGGCGCGAGAAGAACCGTCAGCGGCTGTCAGCGGTGATTGCGTACACCGGGGCGCATTATCGGGAGAATATCGCCCTGAGTGATGCGGCGGCAACGCTGCACATGCACCCGAATTCGTTCTGCCGCTTCTTCAAGGAGAACACAGGCGTGACGTACCTGAATTACCTGAACGAGTATCGGCTGTCGAAGGTGTATGAGGATTTAGTGACGACGGACGCGGCGCTGCATGAGATTTTGGAGAAGCACGGCTTCACGAACTACAAGCTGTTCCGGCATATGTTTGCGGAGCGGTTTCATACCACGCCGGGGCGGATGCGGGAAGAACTGCGATAAAAAACGAGAAACATGGGCGTGCGGGTGAAGGAATCAAGAGGGCGACCGCAGACATTCGTCTGTTTTCATGTCCCTTTGTCGCCCCCGCAGAGGCGAATTCCCTTGCGACAAGGCAGCAAAGCAGCGGAGAACAGCATCCATCAGAATCCGTAAAAATCCACATGAAAACACCCCGCAAGTTCAATCCTTGCGGGGTGCGTTTTTATGCTGTCAGCGCCAAAGCACGTCAGGCATTAGTCCACATGGACACCGTAGATGGCTTCCAGCTTTTCGCGGCGTTCGTCGATGATGTTCTGACCGCCGGAAGCGAGGTAGTCCGCCATGCCCTTGTCGTACACGGAGTCGAACTGGTCAACGGGCGCGACAACCGCCTGCGTCAGCATAGCGTCGCGCTTGGAGTTCAGGGAAGTGCCAACGTCTTCTTCCGCGGAGATTGCGCCGCAGGAGAACTTCTTCACAATGCGGCCGTTCAGCTTGCCGTAGGTGTTCGCGGTGATGATGAAGTCAGGATTCACGCCGGGGTAGCTCAGCGCTTTGGTCGCCGCGGTGGCATCGCCCAGATACAGACCGTTGACGGTGATGGTGTGGTCGATGTTCATGCCGGAGTTCATGATCCATTCGCCGGTGGCGTTGAGCATCTCATACGCGCCGTTGTCGGTCATCTTGTAGGTAACGCCTTCCTTGCCGGTCTGCAGGAACTTGATGGTTTCTTCAGAGGAGATGAAGTTCAGGTACAGCAGGGAAGCCAGCGGTTCGTCGTTGGTCGCAGGGAAGAACACCTTGCGGTCAATGCGGTCAGCCAGATACTTGCGGGTGATGCCAGCGTCGTTCTGGAAGCAGTCCACAGCGATGAAGCCAGCGTCTGCGCCGTTAGCGCGGGTCAGGTTCGCCTGAATGGAGTCTTCGCCATTGCGGTAGGGGTAATCCCAGTTGTGGATGAAAGCGCCGACGAAGCCGGACTTCATCATGTCGTCCTCAACGCTTGCGTCCGTGTACAGCGCGAAGTCCTTCCAAATCAGACCTTCGTTGTACCACTGGTTCAGCACGCGGATGCCTTCCTTGTAGTTCGGGTAGAGCAGGTGACGGTCGTCGTAGCCGTAGACATACAGCGTTTCGTCGGACACATCCTCCGGCACCTTGGAGACATTCAGCAGGTCAGCGCGCCAGCCGATGTCGGTGCTGATGGAGAAGGGAACCATCTTCGCGGCGTCGGCGCCCAGCAGCAGCTCAGCGTTGTCGCGGAAAGCGATCAGGCAGTTGTGGAACTCTTCCTCGGTCGTGGGGAGTTTCAGACCCAGCTTGTCCAGCCAGTCCTTGCGGATGAAGGTGTTGATGCGCGCGGATTCCGCCAGCACCGCTTCAATCGCCCACACGGAGCCGGTTTCCGGATCCTGATCGTAGTAGATGTTGTAGTCGCCCAGCAGCGCCCACAGATCCGGCAGCAGATCCTTGTATTCGGTCAGCAGCGGATTCAGGTCGATGATGCCGCCCATGCCCGCGAAGGTCTGGATCGTCGGGTAGGAGTAGGTGACGCACACGTCGGGCGCGTCGCCGGTGGCGAGCAGGTTGTTCAGGTCGTCAACTTCCGTCCAGCGGCCAACAGACACCAGTTCAACGTCCACGTTGTACTTGTCAAGCATACCCTGCTTGATGTACTGCGCGTACACGCTGCTGGTCGGGTCGGAGCCGCCGTCGTTGTAACGGTTGTAGACTTCCACGGTGATGTGGCGGGTTTTGGTGAATTTGCCGTCCACAAAGCCGTCGTCCGCGGATGCGGTCGTGAAGATGCACAGAGACAGCACCATCGCGAGCGCAAGAACCAGAGACACAATGCGTTTCATAGGGGGTTCCTCCTTTTTATTTGCAGGGCTCACACGTCCCTGAAATACGGTGTTGTTAGCGTGTGTTTCTAAAATGAGACCGGTGCAGTTTCGAGCAGATTTTCTTGCAATTCAAGGATGAAAACCGAAGGTTTACTGGCGGTAAATCGAGGTTTGAAGACGCGGAAGTGCAAGAAAAGATGCTGAAAATGCTGCCGGGCGAATTTGGAAACACACGCAAGGGCATCAGCCCTTGACTGCGCCAATCGTGACGCCGGTGACGAAATAGCGCTGCAGCCACGGGTACACCAGCAGAATCGGCACGGTTGCAAACATGACGGACGCCATCTGAATCGTCTTGGAAACGCCGGCGCTGAAGAAGCCTTCCTGCGTGGCGATTTCGCCGCTCTGTGTGGAGTTCTTGATGATGTTGTACAGCAGCAGCTGAATCGGCCAGTACTTTTCCGCCTTGCTGGATTTCAGGTACATCAGCGCATCGGAGAAGCCGTTCCAGCGGCCGACGGCGTAGAACAGCGCCAGCGTCGCCAGAGAGGGCAGAGACAGCGGCAGATACACCGTCACCAGCGTGCGGATTGGGCCTGCACCGTCAATCTCCGCCGCCTCGCGAAGGCTGTCCGGCACGCTGTAGAAGAACGAGCGCAGCACGATGACGTTGAACACGCTGATGCAGTTCGGCAGAATCAGCGCCCACGGGGTGTTGAGCATCTTGAGGTTGTTCAGCAGGATGTAGCCCGGAATCGTGCCGGCGCTGAAGTACATCGTGAACAGGATGATGAAGTTGATGACCTTGCCGCCGCGCAGATTCTTGTAAATCAGCGGGAAGGCGGTGCAGACGGTCAGCACAAGGCTCAGCACCGTGCAGCCGACGGTCAGAATGCCCGTCCACGCCAGCGACCATGTGTACTTGCTGTCGCTCAAAATGGTCTTGTACGCCTCAAAGTTCCAGCCCTTGGGCCAGAGGAACACGTCGTTGCGAATCAGGTGTTCGCTGGAGGAGAGGGAGCTTGCCAGCACGTTGACCATCGGCAGCAGGCAAATCAACATCGTCAGAAAGATGATGAAGGCGATGATGAAGTCGCCCACGCGGGTCTTTTGGGATTTGATCATGCCCTGATGGACTTTTTTGCCGTTGAAGGTAGTTGTCGTCGCCATATCGCAGCCTCCTTACATGATGCCCGGCTCGTCGAACTTCTTCGCCAGCGTGTTCGAGGCAAGCAGGAAGATGACGCAGACGACAGACTGGAACAGACCGACCGCTGTGGACAGGGCGAACTGGTTGCCCTTGATGCCGCGCTCGTAGACGAAGATGGAAATCGTCTTGCTTGCGCCCTCAACCAGCGGGTTGCTCAGGGTGAACGGACGGTCGAACTCGCTGCCGAGGATGCGGCCGAGGTTCATAATCAGCAGGATGATGATGGTGGAGCGGATGCCCGGCAGGGTAATGTGCCAGATTTTGCGCAGGCGGCTCGCGCCGTCCACTTCCGCCGCTTCGTACAGCTCCGGGCTGATGCCGGTCAGCGCGGCAAGGTAGATGATGGTGTTCCAGCCGCATTCCTTCCAGATGCCCAGCACGATGTAGGTTGCGCGCCAGTTGTTCTCCGCGCCTAAGAAAGCGATATTTGTGCCGAATATCTGGTTAACCAGACCATCGTTGGTTGCCAGCAGCCGCAGCGACAGACTGGAGATGATAACCCAGCTCAGGAAGTGCGGCAGGTACAGCACGGTCTGTGCGACGCGCTTGAACTTCGGGAACGCCAGCTCGTTGAGCAGCAGCGCCATCAAGATGGGCATCGGCGTGCCGATAACGAGGTCAAGCAGGTTCAGGATGATGGTGTTCTTCAGCGCATCGATAAAGTTCTTATCGTTGAATGCCTTGATGAACCATTCCCAGCCGCCGTTTTTCGCCCAATCCAGCAGCCACGGCGCTTTCAGAATGTTGTTCTTCTTGAACGCCAGCAGAATGTAGGACATGGGAACGTAGCGGAAGATGATGAAGAACGCCAGCGGCACGAGCAGCAGCAGATATAGCGTGCCGTATCGCCTCAAGTACGTTCCCCACCGCATGGTGGAACGCCCGGTCAAATCCCGGCGGACAATCGCCTTGGTAGATTGCAAAAGGATCCCTTCCTTCCCTTTGAATTGCGCAACGACGAACATCGTTCATCTGGCTTTATTATCGCCCGATTACACATTTGACGCTAATCATTTTTAGTGAAATATCTCTCATTTTTAGCGATTTTTGTACCGATGAAACGAGTATAGATTGTGCTTTTCTATACAATTCAACCAAAGTGATGAATTCCGCATCTCAAATCGGAATTTCGCGCCTGCCGTGATTGACATTTCCGCCCGAAACGGCTATGATGAAGAAAACAGCACCTTGAAGGCGCGCCTGCGCCGAAGAAGTCAAGGGGCGAGCAAAAAGCCGGAAAGGAGGACGTAACGCCGTGAAGAGCAACATGTGGTACATGCGCCAAAAGGAAGAATTCGGCGAAGACCGCAGTCAGGGCATCCGTTTCTACGATAACACCCAAACCTGCGATTACCTCCCGCATTGGCATATGTCCTATGAGGTCATCATGGTTATCGCCGAGAACCTCACTGTTATCGTCGAAAACGAGCGCTATCTTCTTCATCCGGGCGATATCATGGTTATCCCCTCCGGCGTCGTCCACGAAATCCACACACCCCCGACCGGTCAACGCTATTACTTCCTCCTTGACCGCGAGCGCCTGTTCATTATCGACGGTCTGCTGGCGGTAGAAGAAGCCCTCCAGCCGTGCGTGGTGATTCGCAAGGGCAGCGCGCCCGAAATTGAGCAGCGCGTAAAGACCGCTGCGGCCGAGGCTGGGGTGGCGCGGGATCGCTTTGGATTAACGGTCGCGCGGCTGGAATTGAGCCGGATGCTCATTGACCTGCTCCGCCGCCACGCGCAGGAACACGGCACAGAACTGAACCGCCGTGTCCGCCACAAGGAGCAGACGCAGATGCTCTTTGTTGACATTCGCGACTATGTGATGGCGCACTGCGCAGAGGATTTGACTCCGCAGAACATGGCGGACAAGAGCGGGTACAGCCGTTACCACTTCGAGCGCCTTTTCTACGACTGCTTGGGCATATCGTTCCACGAATTCCTGACCCGCCAGCGGCTGACGCTCTGCAAGCAGCTTCTGGAACGGACGGATGATTCGATTACGTCCATTGCGGGGCAGTCGGGCTTCGGCAGCATTGCGACCTTCAACCGGGTTTTCCAGCAGTATGAGGGCATGTCGCCCTCCGCATACAGAAAAAACGGCGCTGCCCAATCGAAAGGATGATTGAACGCGCCGCGCATCATGGTGCATTTTCATCAGGAAGTAGTATAACACAAAGAAGGACGAAGCATTTCCGCCTCGTCCTTCTTGCGATTATCCTTTTTTCTCCGGCAGTCGCTTCGCCGCCCACGAAACCGCCGCCATCACCAGCGCGGCAAGGACAATCAGCCCTGCCAGCGCGCCATACTGCGCCAGCGTCAGGTGCTCAAAATAGAAAATCTGCTTGAAATAGCACACCGCCAGCACGAATCCGGCGGTCATGACGCTGCACACCGCCGCGCGCAGCTTCGTCAGCGGGACGGAGACGGAATAGAGCATCATCAGCCCGACCGCGCCCGCGCACAGCGCCGCCAGCGTCTTGCAGTCCGCCATATCCCAGCCGAAATTCACGCCTGCCATTGCCGCCATGGAGCAGACGCACACCGCCGCCGCACCGGGAATCGCCCGCGTCAGCACCGTGCGCAGGAAACTGCCCTGTATGCGGTCCTGATTCGGTTCGAGCGTCAGCAGGAACGCCGGAAGGCCAATCGTCAGCGAGGAAATGAGCGTCAGCTGAATCGGCTGGAAGGGGTATTCGACCGGGAACAGCAGCGTCAGCAGCGCCAAGGCGAAGGAATACAGCGTCTTGACGAGGAAGAGCGACGCCGCGCGCGTGATGTTGCCCACGACACGCCGCCCCTCCGCGACAATCAGCGGCATGTTCGCGAAATTCGCGTCCAGGAGTGTCAGCTGCGCCGCCTGTTTTGTGGCATCCGCGCCGCCCGCCATGGCAATGGAGCAGTCCGCCGCCTTGAGTGCGGGAATGTCGTTCACACCGTCGCCCGTCATGGCAACGTGATGCCCTTTCGCCTTGAGCGCCTCGACCAGCGCCTTTTTCCGCGTCGGGGTCACGCGCCCGAATACGGCGTAGCGCTCGCAAGCATCGGGGAGTTCGTCGTCCGATAAGGTGGAGGCATCCACTGCGCCGCCCGACAAGCCGACCTTGCGGGCAATCGCCGCGACTGTCTTTTCGTCGTCGCCGCTGATAATTTTCAGCGCAACGCCCTGCGTATGGAAGTAATGCAGCGTCTCCTGCGCCGCGGGGCGAATCTCGTCGGTCAGCAGGCACAGGCCAATCACACGGGTGGTAGCGGGCGTGTCGGTTTCGGTGACGCAGCCGTCCGCTTCCGCCAAAACCAGCACGCGCAAGCCGCGCCCGGCGCAATCCGAAAGCGTTTTGCGAATCGGCGCAAGATGCGCGTCATCCAGCACAAACGTCGGCGCGCCTAAAATCAGCGTTGTACCATCCGCAAAAGATACGGCGGACTTTTTCCGTTCGGAGGAAAATGGCAGGACAGCCACGGGCTTTTCGCCCTGCACATCGGGAATTTCCGCGCGGAGGGCATCCAGCGTGCCGGAACGCTCGTCCATGCTGGACAGGAAGCGCCCCAATTGTGTCCGCATGGCGCCCTCGTCCCCCGAAAGGGGCAGCAGCGAATCCAATGTCATCTTGCCCGTTGTAATCGTACCGGTTTTGTCCAGACACAGCACATCCGCGCGGGAGAGCGTCTCAATGCCGTACAGCTCCTGCACAAGGGTGTTTCGCTTGCCGAGCTTGATTACGCCAACCGCCAAGGCGACCGAAATCAGCAGAATCAGCCCTTCGGGAATCATGCCGATCATGGCGGCGACGGACGTAGGGACAGCCGTTGTCAGCGGAAGGTGCTGGAGGAAGAACTGCTTGCAGAACAGCAGCAGCCCAATCGGAATCAGCGCCGCGCTGACGATGCGAATCAGGCGGTTGACCTCCGTCATCAGCACCGATTTCGGGCGGCGAATCTCCTTCGCGGAACGCGTCAGGCGGGCGGCATAGCTTTCGTCGCCCACATAAACCAGCTGCGCGGTGAAGGTTCCTTCTAAAATATAGCTGCCGGACAGAAGAAAATCGCCCGGCTGCTTGCGCATGGGCGTGCTTTCCCCCGTCAGCAGGGATTCGTTCGCCGCACCCTGCCCGCTGGTGACGACGGCATCCGCCATCACTTGGTCGCCCGCGCGGAGAATCACCAGATCGTCCGCGACAAGCGCATCCGGCGCGCAGGTCTTTTCCTGCCCGTTGCGCAGGACGTGCGCGGTCGGGGCGTTCAACAGGGACAACTTGCGGATGGTCTTGCGCGCGCGAAGCTCCTGCACCGTGCCAATCAGCGTGTTCGACACCACGACACCCAGAAACAGCATGTTCCGCCAGCTGCCCACCAGCGCCAGACAAACCGCCAGCGCCACATTCAGCCCGTTGAAGGGCGTGAAGAGATTTTCCGCCAGAATCTGCGCGGTGGATTTGTCGGGGCGGTGGTGGGAGATGTTCGGCTTGCGGGAAGCCGCCTCCTCGTCCGTCAAGCCGCTTGGCGCGGTCGGGGTGAAATCCGCCGGAAGCTCCGTGTTGACCTGCAAGATATCCGCCATAATTTGTTATGCTCCTAATACATCCGCCGCCGCGCGCAGGGACGGCAGCACTTCAACGCCCGGCACCTGACGCAGCACCGCGTCGCACTGGTGCCCGCCGGAAATCAGCAGACAGCGGCAGCCGATGGCGCGGGCAACCTCGGCGTCGTGGCTCGTGTCGCCCAGAAACACCGTGTCCGCTGGGTCGTAGCCCTTGCGCGAAAGGTAATCCTTCGCCAGCTGCACCTTCGACACGGCGTAGACGTCGCCCAGCCCCAGAATGTCGTCGAACATGCCGTCCAGCTCTGGAAACTTGACGACCTGCGCGCGCAGCTGATCCACCTGACTGGCGGAGATAATCGCCTGATGGAAGCCTGCGTCGTGGAAGCGATGAACCGCCTCCGCCGCTGTCTGGTGCAGCTGTGCCAGATGGAAGTTTGCGACGTAGCCTTCGTTCCATTCCTTCGCCACAAGCGGGAAATCCTCGTCCGTCACGCCGATGTCGGTATAGTAATCCTTGACCGGAAAGCGGAAAATCCGCCGATATTCCTCCTCGCTTGTCAGGCGATAGCCGTGGCGCGCGAAAACTTCATTGTTGATTTTGACCACCAACGGTACGTCGCTGAGCAGCGTGCCGTTCCAGTCCCACAGAATCGTCATTGCTTCTTAACCTCCGAAAATTTAGGGTAACGCTGATTATACCACACTTTCAGAGGAAGGACAAGCGCTTTTTTGCAAATTACTTGCTGTAATAGCTCTTGAAGGTTTCGCCGTTGTCCATGTGGATGACGCGCGGTTCATCCGCCTTCGCCTGCTTGTAGTTCTTGCGGCGCGTAATCACCAGCGCCACCAGACCGACAACCAGCAGCAGCATCCCCAGATGCAGCACCAGCCCCAGCAGTCCGCCTAATACACTGAACACAAAGTGGAACACGCTGGCGACCGCGCCGAACACCATGTTGATGAAAGAGCCAATCATGTTGAAAACCGAGCCGATAAATGCCATCATATCTGTATCCTCCTGCGCCAATGAGGGGCGCGTCCTGTCGTTCTGACAAGAATAAGGATAGCACAAGCGGAATGGAAAATCCATCGAAGGATGATTAGAAATTCATGAGGAAATTCTCATTTTTGCGGAAAGCACCCGATTGCGTTTCCGTGTTCATTCTGCTATACTCGATAGCAGAAATACGCAAAGGGGGATTCTTTCGCATGAATATTACGGTTTATCTGGGGGCAAACGAGGGCAGCGACACGTCTTTTCGGCAGGCGGTGGAGGAACTCGGACGCTGGATTGGTGAAAGCGGCAACGCGCTGGTGTATGGCGGGTCGAAATCCGGCTTGATGGGCGCGCTGGCGGCCAGTGCGCTGGCGGCTGGCGCGGAGGTGACGGGCGTTGAGCCGGAGTTTTTCATCAGCGAGAGCTTTCAGATGGAGGGGCTGACGGAGCTGATTGTGACGAAGGACATTCCGGAGCGCCGGACGAAGATGATAGAACTGGGGGATGCGTTCATTGCGTTTCCGGGCGGCACGGGAACGCTGGAAGAGGTGTCGGAAGTGATGTCGAAGCTGGCGCTGAAGCAGATAGATGCCCCGTGTGTGCTGTATAATTTGAATGGGTATTATGAGGGATTGAAGGCGCTGCTGAGGCATATGGTGGAAATGGGGCTTTCGACGGAAGAAAAACAGGAAAAAGTGTATTTTGCGGAGAATTTGGGGGATATTAAGGCAATTTTAGGGGCGGAAAAATAATATAATACTATTTCCAAATGAGAATGCGCCAAGATGCGCCGCGAATTTTTCGCTCTGGCTAACGGGAGTGGAATGCAGCGTAGCAGCGCTACGCTAAATGGAACGACCGGACGCCAGAACGGAAAAGGCGCAAGCAGATGGCGCAGGTGAATCTGGAAATAGTATAAAAAGCGGGATTGCGCATTTTTCACGCAACCCCGCTTTTTGTCCCTATGCAATGCAATTTTCAGAAGCGCCGTGCGCGCCTTATTCCCCCATGCCTTGATCGCGCGCCTGCGCGGTGTACAGCTCGTAGTATGCGCCGCGCTTGGCCATCAATTCGTCATGAGAGCCTGCTTCCATGATGCCCTGATTGCCAATGTACAGGATGCGGTCGCAGTTCTTGATGGTGGACAGACGGTGCGCAATGATGAACGACGTGCGTCCCTTCAGCAGCGCCTGAATGCCGTCCTGCAGCAGCTTCTCCGTCTTGGTGTCGATGGAGGAGGTTGCCTCGTCCAGTATCAGGATGCGCGGGTCGCTCAGCAGCGTGCGCGCGAAGGCAATCAGCTGCTTCTGTCCCTGCGAAAGGCTGCCGCCGCGCTCGTTCACGGTCGTTTTGTAGCCCTGCGGCATTTCGCGGATGAAGTCGTCCGCGCGGACAACCGCTGCCGCCTGACGTACCTCGTCGTCTGTCGCGTCCAGACGGCCGTAGCGGATGTTGTCCAGAATCGTGCCGGAGAAGATGAAGGAATCCTGCAGCATGATACCCATCTGCGAGCGCAGGGAGTGCAGCGTCACGTCGGTAATGTCGTGCTTCACGCCGGATTCATCCGTCAGCGTGATGGAACCGCTGCGCAGGTCGTAGAAGCGGCAGAGCAGGTTGACGATGGTGGACTTGCCCGCGCCGGTCGGGCCGACAAGCGCAATGCTTTCGCCCGCCTTGACGTGCAGGTCAACATCCTTGAGGACGGTTTGACCTTCCTCGTAGCCGAAGGTGATGTTGTTGTAATCAACAGCGCCGGTAATGGGCGGAAGCGTCTCGGCATTCGGCTTGTCGTCAATTACGACTGGTTCATCCATCGTCTCGAAGATGCGCTCCAGATACGCCATGTTGTTCACGAAGCTGTTGTAGATGTTCGCCAGATTCGTAATCGGCTGCCAGAAACGGCTGACGTACTGCCCCATGGCAAGAATCACGCCGAAGGAGACCACCGCGCCGCCCAGCCAGTACACACCCGCGTAGTACATGAGGGTGAAAACAATCTGGGTGATGATTTCCGAAGAGAGCCAGACGCTGTTGGAGATGTAAATCGCCTTCAGCCACGCCGCGCGGCACGCCGTCGCCAGCCGCTGCATGATGGAGCAGTTGACATCCTGCCGCGCGAACAGTTCGCTCACGCGCACGCCATCAATGGATTCTGCCAGATACGCGTTGTAGTTGCTGTTTTTGTTCGACTGATTCTGCCACGCGCGGCGCTGACGAGGCTTCAGGATGATGATAATCGCCACGAAAATCGGCAGACCTGCCACAACAATCGTCGCCAGCGTCGGCTCGGTCGTATACATGTAGACGACGATGAAGATGATATTGATGATTTCCAGAATCGAGTTGATGATGCCATTGGAAAGAATATCCGACACGCTGTTGACGTAATTGATGACGCGCACGAGGATTTTGCCCGCCGGACGGCTGTCGTAGTAGGCGAAAGGCAGCTGCTGCAGGTGCGCGAAGAGGTCTTTGCGGATATCGTAGATGATCTGCTGACTGACGAACGCCATGATGCGGGAGCGGATGACCGTGAAGACGATGCCGACGATGATGATGCCCATGAACGCCAGTGCCATCTTCAGCAGCAGGTCAACGTTTTTCTGCGGCACAGCGACGTCCATGACGGTCTGGGTGATTTTCGGCACGGCGAGGCTCGTTACCGATGCCAAGGCGGACAAAAGCAGCGCCAGCAGCATCTTCCACTTGTGCTTGCCGATGTAAACGCCCACGCGCTTCAAGTGCCGGAAGTCAAACGGGGTTTCCAAGCGCTCGTCTACGTCAAATTTGTTGCGCGCCATGTTACATCACCTCCTGCGGAGCGGTGTCGGGCGTGATGCCGTTTTGCAGGCAGTACGTTTCGTAGTAGTAGCCGCGCTGACGCAGCAGCTCCTGATGCGTGCCGCGCTCGGTCACAACGCCGTCCTTCAAAATCAGGATGAGGTCAGCGTCCTTGACGGAGGAAATGCGCTGGGCAATGATCAGCTTCGTGCAATCGTAGGGGAGCTGACGCAGCTGTGCCTGAATGTACTTCTCTGTCTCCATATCGACAGCGGAAGTGGTGTCGTCCATGACGAGGATACCGGGCTTGACTGCCAGCGCGCGCGCCAAGGCAATGCGCTGCTTCTGCCCGCCGGAAAGCCCCACGCCGCGTTCACCGATAATCGTGTCGTAGCCCTCGGACAAGCCCTTGATGAAGTCGTCCGCAGCCGCGCGGCGGGCGAAGTCATGCACTTCATCCTCCGTCAGCGTCTGGTCGCCGAAAGCAATGTTGCCTTCCACCGTGTCGGAGAAGAGGAAAACATCCTGCGTCGCCGTGCCGATGCCGTCGCGCAGCTGCTGCAGCTTCCACTTGCGCACATTGCAGCCATCAACGGAAATGCTGCCGCTGGTCACGTCGTAGCAGCGGGCGAGCAGCTGAATCAGCGTCGTTTTGCCGGAACCGGTCGGCCCCATGATGGCGACGGTCTGCCCCGGCTTGGCGGAGAACGTTACGTCGGACAGCACCGGCTGCGAGCCGTAAGCGAAGGACACATGGTCAAAGGAAATCGCACCCTCGATGTGGTCGTGATTCACCGCGCAGGAGCTGTCTACAATCTCCGGGCGGGAGACTTCAATCTCCATGACCTTGTTCGAGCAGGTGATGAAGCGCTGCCAGTCGTTGAGCAGGTTGCCCAGCTGCCGCATGGGGACGCTCAGCGTCCACGCCAGCTGGGTGAAAATCGTCAGTTCGCCCGCCGTCATGCCGTCGGTAATCATCAGGTAGCCGCCGAAAAAGACGGTCAGCAGCGTCATGGCGTTCGCCAGAATCTCGATGAAGGGGTAGAAGGACAGCCAGCGCTTGTTGATATCCAGATTCGCATCGCGGAAGGCGCGGGAACGCTCGTCGAAGCGGTTCTCCTCGTATTCCTCACGCGCAAACGCCTTCACCACGCGGTTCGCCGCAATGTTCTCCTGCGCCTTCGCGTTCATGTCGCTCATCTTGTCGCGCATGTCCACGAACATCCGCCGCGCGCCCTTGGAGTACACTTTCGTGATAATCATCAGCAGCGGCGTGACGCAGACCATTGCCAGCGCGAGCTTCCAGTTCACCGAGAACAGGTAAATCGACGACGACACGAACATGACGATGCTGTCTACCGCCACATAGTCTATGTATGCCAGAAAATGGCGGCACCAGTCCGTGTCGGCGGACAGGCGCGTCATCAGGTCGCCCGTGCGGTGAATGTCGAAAAAGCGCATGTCCTGATACTGCAGGCGCGTGAACAGCCGCATGCGCAGGTTCATCAGCGTGTTCTGGGAGGAATGCTCCAGCAGGACAACCATCAGGTAGCGCAGACCTTCGCGCGTAACCTTGACAATCAGCATCACCAGCAGCAAGCCGACGAGCGGTTCGGGGTTCTGCGCGACAATGACATCATCCATCAGGCGCATCGTCAGGTAGGGGTTGATGAGCAGCATCAGCGACGTGACGGCACTGATGATGAGGCCAAGAATGTGCCACTTGTGGTAGCGCTTGTCCATTACGCCCCACAGCCATTTGATATTCTCCATCGGTTACTCCTTATACAGGGTCGATTCGATTTCCTTTGTCACAAAGTCAGCAATGCGGATTTTCCATTCCTCGTCCGGGTGGACTTCGCCGTGAGAGCGGGCAACACTGCGGTCAAAGCCGCTTCCGTAGAAGCTGTCGATGCAGTGCACGCCCGTTTTCTGCGCGACTTTCTGGATGACGCGGCGCTTGAGCAGCCCGTGAGATTCGTCCATCCATTCCTGCGGGGTGTATGTTTGCAGCGGCGTGGCGAGAAAAATCGCCGCGTTTGGGCAGACCGCCTGCAATGTCCGCACCGCCCAGAGCAGCGAAGATGCCATCGACGTGCGGGTCAAGGCGGCGTATGGGAGTTCACAGACTGCCGCAAAGTCATCCGCCGGAGCATTTTCCGGTTGATTGCCGTCATTGGTGGAGATGGCGATGTAGATGACGTCCGGCGTGCTCAGCGTGCCTGTGCCGATACCGATTTCCGCCGGAATCGCATACTCGACGCCATCCACCGTCCAGCGGATGATGCTGCCCTTCGGTGTGAGCGCCTGTAAAACGCGCCGCACCTGATTGGACAGCACGTTGTCCGCCGTGTTCGTGTTCGGCGGCTCAATGAGCGTTACAGGCGTGATGTTCCTATCGCCTTCGTGCCAGTCAGAGCAGGTTGCGTACCCGCAGGCGGCATTCAGCACCTCCTGCGCGTTCAGCCGATGCGCCACCATCGTGCCGATACCGCTGACCTGGTCGCTGGTGATGCTGTCGCCCATGCAGCAGAAGCAGCGGATGTTCATGGGTGTTAGCCTCCCTTGTGGTGGTACTATTTTCCGCATTCGCCTGCGCCATCTGCTTGCGCCTTTTTCCTTCTGGCGTCCGCTCATTCCACTTAGCGTAGCGCTGCTACGCTGCGTTTCATTCGCGTTAGCCAGAAGAAAAAATTCGCTTCGCATCTTGGCGCATTCTCATTTGGAAATAGTACAGACGGGTCGTTCAATCGTAAAGCCTCATTAGAAACGGTTTGATGATAGCACGGTTTTTTCCCTGTTTCAAGGGGGCTTTTGGAAAGATTTCGACAATATTTCTTGCCCATCAGTTAAGTAACAAAAAGCCGGAAAAAAAGACACAAAGCGGCGATAAAAACCAGTGACAGGAGTGGCGAAACCGAAGGTGTCCAGCAGACGACCGCGGACTTCGTCCGTTTTCATTGCCCTCTGGAAGCATGGAAAAGACCAGTGTGAAAAGGAAGTCAATCATGCCTATCAGCATGGAATCTGAAAAAACCACCCAACGAAACCATTTTCGTTCTGGTAAGAAATCAGACATTCTTGACAAAACACAATTTTTGTGTATAATTAAATTATTGCATCATCCATTCCATAGACCCCCAAGACGCTAAGGGAGGAAATCAAACATGAAACACTGGGTCGCACAAGCGCTTTCTCTGCTGATGGCACTCTGCCTGTTTCTGCCCTGCTTCGCCGCAGCGGAAGAAGCCGCGCAGACCGCCGTCACCATCGACTTTGAGGATGGCAACGCCGCCGCATTCAGCCAGTCTGGCTCCTGCACCGTCGGCGTGACGGAATCGCAGGCACACAGCGGTAAGCAGAGCCTGCGAGTTTCTGGACGCGGCAGCAATAACTGGGATGCCGTTGACCTCTCCGCTGCGTCGGTTGGCATTGACGCCGGCGCGAAAGTCCACCTGTCCGCCTGCGTCTACGTCGAAAGCTCGGAAGACGGCGTTATGGCGATTGGCAAGGCGGGCGGCGATTACGCCTACTACGCGCAGGTGAACGTCAAGGGCAAGGAATGGACGGAAATCTCCTGCGATTTCGAGGCGGACGCGGGCATCAATATCCGCTTCCTCACGGCGTCGGATAACTATCTGGGCAAAAACTACTGCATTGATGATGTCACGCTGACCATCACCGCGCCCGAAAAGATGGATTACTCCGACGCGCCGCAGATTCACTACACGTCGGACTTTACCAGCGGCACGGACGGCTGGTATGCGCGTTCTGCGGGCGGTGCCGCCATCGAGACGACCGCTGACGGGCTGTACATCACCGGGCGTACCGCGACGTGGAACTCTCCCGGCCGCGACTTCGACCTTGTGCCGGGGCGCGCCTACAACCTGTCCGTGCAGGTGAAGCAGGACGAGATGGATTCGTGTAGCTTCATCCTGTCCGTCGCCCATACCCGCGACGGCGAGGAATCCTATGAGAACATTGTCACCGGCACGGCGAAGAAGGGCGAATGGGCGATGCTGTCCGGCTCGTACATTCCCGGTCGGTATGACAAGTATGTGCTGTACATTGAGGGCGCGGGCAAGGAAACGTCCTTCACCATCCGCAATTTTACCTGCGACGAGAAGATTGACTCCTTCGACACCACTTCGCTGCCTGTCCTCAAGACGCTCTATGCGGATAAGTTCGATTTCGGCACGGCGGTTGTTGCCAGTGAAGTGGCGGACAGCAAACGCATGGCGTTCTACGGCAGCCAGTTCACCATCATGACCGCGGGAAACGAGATGAAGCCGGATTCGCTGCTGGACATGGCGGCGTGCCGCAAGCTCAGCCGCACGGACGACACGGCCGTCGCTGTGAAGTTCGACAACTGCATTCCGTTCCTCGATTGGTGCCGCGACAATGGCGTGAAGGTGCATGGGCATGTGCTGGTGTGGCACTCCCAGACGCCCGAAGCCTTCTTCCATGAGGGCTACGCGACCCACAAGCCGCTGTGCAGCCGCGAAACCATGCTCGCCCGCATGGAAAGCTACATCCAGCAGGTGCTGACGTGGACGAACGAGAATTATCCGGGGCTGATTGTCTCGTGGGACGTTGTAAACGAAGCCGTGGCGGACGGCAGCGACCAGCTGCGCGAATCCAACTGGACAAAGACGGTTGGTCAGGATTTCGTGAACCGCGCGTTTGAGTACGCCCGCAAGTACGCCGCGGACGGCGTGAAGCTGTACTACAATGATTACAACACCCCCCTTGACCCCAAGCTGCACGGCATCTGCGTTCTGCTGGACAGCCTGATTGCGGATGGCACGATTGACGGCTACGGCTTCCAGGCACACTACTCCGTCGGCAGTCCGACGATTGACCGCGTGGATTGGGCGTTCCAGCAGATTGCCAAGCGTGATTTGCTCCTGCGCGTGTCCGAACTTGACGTGGGCATTGACGATACAAGCGAGGAAAATCTGCAGAAGCAGGCGAAGTATTACGGCGACCTGATGAAGATTTTCCTGCGTTACGCCGACCGCATCGAAGCGGTGCAGGTATGGGGCACGGTGGACGACCTGAGCTGGCGCGCGGACGAGTACCCGCTCCTGTTCGACAAGGATGCCCAGCCGAAGCCCGCGTTTGACACGCTGGTGGAACTGGCACAGTAAATCCATCATAAAGGCAGCACCGCACAACTCGGCGGCGCGTCGGGCGATGTCTTTTCCGCCATCGGTGGCATGCAAATTTCTCGATTTACCGCCAGTAAACCTGACGAAAAATCCATTTGCCAGCCGACCACCTCATTTGTGCGGTGTTACCCTAACTTTAAGGAGGCGACGAAGATGAAGAAGAAGAGTTTTGCCCTATTGCTGGCTGCGGCGCTGCTGCTGTGCCTGCTGCCGGGAATGGCGCTGGAAGCGAAGGCGGAAACCATCCGCAACACATGTCCTTTCTGCAACACGACGGCAGATCATGAGATTACAAGATTCGAGCGATTCAACGACGATTATCATTATGTAATTTACATATGTTCACACTGCGGTAACAGTTCATATGCCCTATTTATTGGAAACCCAATCACCTCTCACTCTGGCGGCACCGAAACGCCGACCTGCACCACGGGCAAAACCTGCACCCGGTGCGGCACTCAATACGGCAAACTCGGTCACGACTGGGGCGCATGGCAATCCAGGGGCAACAACAGCGAGCATTTCCGCACCTGCCAGCGTGACGGCTGCGATGCGGAGCAAACCGCAGGCTGCTCCGGCGACAGCAGTGCGACCTGCATCACCCTGGGAACATGCACTACCTGTGGCGGGCAGTACTACAGCGCACATACCTTCCCTGCGAATCAGAGCTGGGATTCGGATGCCGAAAACCACTGGGTTAGCTGCACCGTCTGCCACGAAGCGAAAACTAAGGTGGGCGCACATTTATTCGTTCAGGGCAACGATAGCTCGTGCCTTAAGTCCGCAGCCACCTGCGTTGCTCCGGCCGTGTACTACACAAACTGCGACTACTGCTACCACAAGGGAACGGATACTTATGTAGACCCATATAATGGACCTGACCCGAACAACCACGACCTGGTGCACCACGACGCCAAAGCGCCCACCTGCACCGAAATTGGCTGGGATGAATATGACGCCTGCCAGCGCGAGGGCTGCACTTACACCACCAAGGTGGAAATCCCTGCGCTGAAACACAAGCTGGTGCACCACGACGCCAAAGCGCCCACCTGCACCGAGACCGGCTGGGAGGAATACGATACCTGCTCCCGCTGCGATTACACCACTAAGGTGGAGCTGCTTGCGCTGAAACACGACCTGGTGCACCACGACGCCAAGGCACCCACCTGCACCGAGACTGGCTGGAAGGAATACGATACCTGCTCCCGCTGCGATTACACCACTAAGGTGGAAATCCCCGCCGCCGGGCACGATTATACCGAAAAGGTCGTCAAGCCCACCTGCGGAAAGGGCGGCTACACGCTGTACACCTGCAAAAAATGCAATGACAGCTATAAGGATCAACAGACGAAGACGCTGCTGCACTGGTATGGCGAATGGACGAGTAACGGCGACGGCACGCACAGCGCGACCTGCAAGCGCAAGGATTGCAAGCACGTCGGCAAGACCGAATGCGCCATCGTCGAATTCAAGCAGGATGAAGCGACGCGCACGCTCTGCCCCGTATGCGGCAATGTGAGCGATGGCACACATCTGGCGCTGGTTGAAGAAGTGACGGCGGAGGGCGAGCATCTGCCCTATGGCGAGCTGGTGCTGCGCATGGGTGAAACTGCGAACGGCAATACGCTGCTGAGCGTCTGCTTTGAAGTTTCCGGCAAGCTCACCCGGCCGAAGGGCGAGGTAAAAATCACGATGCCCGCCGAGCTGCTGAACGGCGTTACCCTGGCGCTGCTGAATGCCGACGATACGGAAATTGATCTGCCCTACATCGTGGAAGGTGAAAACGCAGTGTTCACGCTGAATTTCACCGATGCAGAAATTCCCACCGCACTGATTCGCCTGATACCGACAGCGGAATAATCTTATTTCCATTTCATAGCGTTTTTAAAAATTTGAGGAGGAGAAAAACATGAAAAAATGGTTGGTTACATGTCTCCTGGCGATTGCGCTGCTCTTTGTAGCAACCACGGCGATGGCTGCGCATATCAGGTTGAACGGCGACTATTGCGAAGGGAATACCTTTGAAATACGCAAAAGAGAAAAAGATTACCATACGCTGTACTGTTACCGCTGCTATGATGAGTTTACAGAGAATCATTGGAGCATAGATACACCCCAGTACAAAGCCACTTGCACGAAAGTTGCGGTATGTACTTCTTGTCTTATGTCCTACGGTGAATACGGGCCGCACGACTGGGGCGCATGGCAATCCAGGGGCAACAACAGTGAGCATATCCGCCACTGCCAGCGTGACGGCTGCGATGCGGTCGACACCGCAAGCTGCTCCGGCGACAGCAGCGCGACCTGCATTACGCTGGGAACATGCAGCACCTGCGGCGGGCAGTACTACAGCGCACATGCATTCCCTGCGGGGCAGAACTGGCATTCGGACGACAAAAACCACTGGCTTAGCTGCACCGTCTGCCACGAAGCGAAAACTAAGATGGGCGCACATTGGTTCGTTCAGGGCGCCGTTAGCGTGTGCCTTAAGTCCGCAGCCACCTGCGTTGCTCCGGCCGTGTACTACACAAACTGCGACTACTGCTACCACAAGGGAACGGATACTTATGTAGACCCATATAATGGACCTGACCCGAACAACCACGACCTGGTGCACCACGACGCCAAAGCGCCCACCTGCACCGAAATTGGCTGGGATGAATATGACGCCTGCCAGCGCGAGGGCTGCACTTACACCACCAAGGTGGAAATCCCTGCGCTGAAACACAAGCTGGTGCACCACGACGCCAAAGCGCCCACCTGCACCGAGACCGGCTGGGAGGAATACGATACCTGCTCCCGCTGCGATTACACCACTAAGGTGGAGCTGCTTGCGCTGAAACACGACCTGGTGCACCACGACGCCAAGGCACCCACCTGCACCGAGACTGGCTGGAAGGAATACGATACCTGCTCCCGCTGCGATTACACCACTAAGGTGGAAATCCCCGCCGCCGGGCACGATTATACCGAAAAGGTCGTCAAGCCCACCTGCGGAAAGGGCGGCTACACGCTGTACACCTGCAAAAAATGCAATGACAGCTATAAGGATCAACAGACGAAGACGCTGCTGCACTGGTATGGCGAATGGACGAGTAACGGCGACGGCACGCACAGCGCGACCTGCAAGCGCAAGGATTGCAAGCACGTCGGCAAGACCGAATGCGCCATCGTCGAATTCAAGCAGGATGAAGCGACGCGCACGCTCTGCCCCGTATGCGGCAATGTGAGCGATGGCACACATCTGGCGCTGGTTGAAGAAGTGACGGCGGAGGGCGAGCATCTGCCCTATGGCGAGCTGGTGCTGCGCATGGGTGAAACTGCGAACGGCAATACGCTGCTGAGCGTCTGCTTTGAAGTTTCCGGCAAGCTCACCCGGCCGAAGGGCGAGGTAAAAATCACGATGCCCGCCGAGCTGCTGAACGGCGTTACCCTGGCGCTGCTGAATGCCGACGATACGGAAATTGATCTGCCCTACATCGTGGAAGGTGAAAACGCAGTGTTCACGCTGAATTTCACCGATGCAGAAATTCCCACCGCGCTGATTCGCCTGATACCGACAGCGGAATAATCCCATTTCATAGCGTTTTTAAGGCCGTTGCAGAATATGAATCCTGCAACGGACGTTATGGTGCACCCGGCTTAGCCGAAGGCAAGGGTGTCCATCGAGAGGCGGAGTCTGAAGGAAGCTGGATGCCAGCGGGCAAACGCCCGAACCGACGAACAGAAATCACATAGTAGACCGTAGAGGGGCGGACGAGTGTGCCGAGCAACACAAAGTCCAAGGCTGCCCGAATCCCGTGCGGTAAATGTGGCGGTTATGTGGAAGAAAAAAGGCGGCTGCCAGGTTTATCCCCTGACAGTCGCGCCATTGCTTACTTCTTTTCTACTTTGCTGCTGCCGCGGATGGTCGCATCCGGCTTGGCGGCCTGCTTCATGAACGCCGACGGGCTGATGCCGACGATGTTCTTGAACTGCTTGGAGAAGTGGTACGGGTCTTGCATCCCGACTTCGATGCCCGCCTGACGCACGGTGTGTCCTTCCTCGCGCAGCAGCTCCTTCGCGCGCTCCATCTTGCAGTGCAGTACATACGACAGCGGCGGCATGCCCACTTCGCTCACGAAGCGCTTGCGGAACGTTTCCATCGGCATACGGGAAATTGCCGCCATCTCCGCCAGAGAGAAGTTGTCCTTGTACTGATTGGCGCGCAGGGTGTCCACGACCTTCGCAATCTCGTGCGAAAGCATCGCGTCCATGGCGACCGGCTGACCCCAGTGGCTTGCCAGCATCCCGTACATCAGGTGCTGCAGCTGATATGTCGCGTCGCTGGTGTCCGTGTGGCGGACGATGACCTGCACAATCTGCTTCGCCAAGTACATCTGGCTCGGCAGCGCCCCCTGTTTCAGCGGCATATGCAGCAGCGCGCCCATCTTGCGTACGACCATCGGCGCAAGCGGGCCTTCCAGCGCAATCCACACGCAGCGGACGCTCTCGTCAATCTGCAGGGCAGCGTCGCGGTTGCCGGCGGGCAGGAAGCACGTTTCCTGCTGTTTCAGCGTCAGCTCATGCCCCTGCCAAACCAGCGTCGCTTCACCCGCCTCCACCGCGAACCAAATCCACTGGTCATGCGGCTTAATGGGGCGTCTCCCTGCCTCAAACATCGCCGTGCCTGCCGCGTGAATCCACGCACCGCTGGAGCGGGTCAAGCTGCCCGGCTTGTGGTATCCTTCCACCACCATAGTATCCGCCGCAGCCTCTACGTCTGCGAACAGGTAAGACTCCATGCCCTTCATCCTCCTTCAACCAAATGGCACAATTGTCATTATGGCTATTATAATGCCCAAATCGGTTGATTGTCAAGAGGATTACACGATTTTCCCGAAATTTTTCTGAAGGATAGCCGTGCGTGTCCGAGTATGGATGAATGCCGTTCGATACAGGTTAACTTTGGCAGACTTTTCGCCCGAAAAACAGCAAATGTACAATCCTGCCCTTGACAAGCGCGGGATGAGCGGACTATAATAAATCCGAATACGCGGCAATGATGCCGCCGGACGGAGGAATTTTCTCCATGATGCTGTCTGTGCTGTTTCCGTTTACGTTCCCGGCGTTTTTCGCCGGGCAAATTGACGTACCGTGAAGCAGCAGCCGCAGCGATTGAGGAAAACATCAGGCGCGGAAGCTCTTTTGCGGGCTTCCGTGCTTTTTTTCGTCCATTTGAGCGAATAATGATTGACGCAGGAGGTTGAACACCATGATTATCGTCTTGAAGCAGGGCACGACCCAGCAGGAAATCGACACCGTTACCAATGCCGTGGTTGCGCGCGGCGTATCCGTCAGCCCGATTGTAGGCACGGAGATGACCATCCTTGGTCTGACTGGCGACACGAGCCGCATTGACCCCGACCAGCTGGAATCCTTCCACTGCGTCGAACGCATTATGAAGGTCGCCGAGCCGTTCAAGAAGGCAAACCGCGCGTTCCATCCCGCGCCGAGCGAAATCAAAATCGGGAACACGGTTGTCGGCGGCAAGAAACTGGCGATTATGGCTGGCCCCTGCTCCGTGGAGAGCAACGAGCAGATTACCGCCGTGGCGCAGGCGGTGAAGGACGCGGGCGCGACGGTGCTGCGCGGTGGTGCGTTCAAGCCGCGCACGTCCCCGTACTCCTTTCAAGGACTGGCATACGAGGGGCTGGACATGCTCTGCCATGCCCGCGAGCAGACCGGGCTGCCCATCGTGACCGAGCTGATGTCCCCCTACGACATTGATACCTTCGTGGACAAGGTGGACTGCATTCAGGTCGGCGCGCGCAACATGCAGAATTTTGACCTGCTGAAACAATTGGGGAAGATTCGCAAGCCGATTCTGCTTAAGCGCGGTTTGTCCGCCACCATCGAAGAGTGGCTGATGAGCGCGGAGTACATCATGGCGGGCGGCAATGAGCAGGTGATTCTGTGCGAGCGCGGCATCCGCACGTTCGAGACGTACACGCGCAACACACTCGACCTGTCCGCCATCTGCGCGGTGAAGAAGCTGAGCCATCTGCCGGTGATTGTTGATCCGAGCCATTCGACCGGTAAGAGCTGGATGGTGCAGCCGATTGCGCGCGCGGCGATTGCGGTTGGCGCGGACGGCGTGATGATTGAGGTACACAACGACCCGGCGCACGCGTTGTGCGACGGTGCGCAGTCGATTACGCCCGCCGCGTTTGTGGACGTGATGGCGGATATTCGGAAGATTGCAGAAGCCGTTGGGCGTGAGGTGTGATGATGAAAATGCCCCTGCTTATGTTAGGCAGGGGCGTTTTTGGTGCTGACTTTTTTGTTTATTGTGTAAGTTTGGAGCAGGGGAATGCGCCTGTGGGCGCACCAAAGGGCATGAAAACAAACGAAGTTTGCGGTCGCCCTTTGGAAACCTTCGGTCGCTACCTTCATACTTTTGGGGTTTTGTTTCTTTTTTGAACCGTAGGTTCGTTGGATAAACACGCGGACACTGTATGCAGAAGCGCTCAACTCAATCGCGAGAAGGGTGTCGAGAGGGTCGAAGACCCTTCGCGGGTGCAGGGCAGAGCCCTGCCGGAGTCCAGAGGCAGAGCCTCTGGCGCCTCCTTTACCCCCGTAAGAATTCAATCACTTCCGGCACATACTTCTCCATCACATCGTTCGTGGACATGTAGATTTCGTGCTTCGCGGGATAAACGGAAAGTTTCGCACCGGGGACTTGCGCGACGAATTGTTTCTGCTCCGGCAGACAGACTGTCTTGTCCAGTGACGCTTGGCAGAGCAGCAGCGGCGTGGTAATCTGCTTGTCCTTTGCCGGGTCAAGCAGCACTTTCGTCACGCCAATCGCTTCTTGTACCCAGCCATAAGTGGGCGAACAATTCTGCAAGTGTGTGTTGTCGATGCGCTTGCGCTCGTAGTAGTCAAAGCGGACGCGGCTGGTGGCGCAGGATGTCTCGAATGGCTCGTTCTCCGGGCTGAACGGCTTGCCGATGAACGCGCGGTCTTCCCGCTTGCCGATGGCGCACATGAAGTCCGCTGCGAATTTGCCCGCCCAGCGTGGCAGCGGCGCACTCGACGGCGCAATCATCGGCGCAGTCAGCACCGCCCGCGCGAAATACTCCGGGTGATTCATCAGCGTCATGCCGCCAATCGCGCCGCCCATCGAGTGCGCATATAGCACGCGCGGCAGATGCTCCGTCCTCGGCAGGACGACACCCGACATGAATTCCTCCAAATCGCGCAGATAATCCGAAAACGCATCGACGTGCGTGATGGAGGTGTCAGAAATTTTGCGGACGGATTTGCCGTGTCCGCGGTGGTCGATGGCGTAGACGTTGAACTTCTCGTTCAGAAAATACCACGTCATTTCGCGGAATTTCTCGGCGGATTCCGTGTAGCCGTGCAGGATGACGACGGCGCGGGTCGCATCCGGCTGCTCGTAGACCTCCGCGTGCAGCGTTCCGCCCGTGGAGAGCGGCATGTCCATCTCCTGGCGGCGCGAATCCAGATACGGCTCAACCGTCTCAGCCATGACGGCGGCATAGTTGCTTTCGGGCAGAATGGAAATCATAGCGTCCTCCTGTGATCATAATGCTTGACATGTCTATTATATCAGAAAAAGAACGCAAAATGCAAGGGCTGCACCGACTTTTCCAGCGCAGCCCTTGATGTTATTTGTTGATTTCCTGCTGAAGCACGTCAAGGAACGCTTGACGGTGGCAGTTCTTGAACGAATAGGTAAATCCATCTGACGTAAAGCGGAACGTGTAGCCTTTGAGGATTTCGCCCATCAGGCTGGTGGTGCTGAAGTCGGTCACGCCCTTGAGCGGAATGGTGTGCATCAGCTTGAGCGGCTCGGACTTCATGTTCGTGTCGTAGATGAGCAGGTCATTGCCCTTCACGCCGAGCAGCACCATGCCGAAGCTCCCGTCCGGCAGCTCCTTCACCGTGGCGCAGAGCGCCGCCCCGCGCGCATCGCAAACGCCCGCGTCCTGCATCTGCTGGGCGTATTTCTCCTGATTTGTCATGAAAAATCAAACCCCTTTCGTTGGCTTTGCGCCTATCTCCATGATAGGACGATGCGGTTGATTTGTCAAGCGAACGCGGGGAAATTTACAAGTGGACTTAGTTCGGCACATACATCGGTGTCAGCCCCATTTCAAGATACACGGTGTTGACATGCTCCTGACACGCGCGGGCGAACCCTTCTGCGTCAAACGCGCCGTTCAGGTAGCGCTGCATGAGTGTTTTGAGGGCATCGTCGAAGGTGACGGGGGAGTCGCCGGGGATGTAGGCGTACTGGACAAACTCCTGATAGTGGGCAATGTCCTCCGGGGAGACGGAATAGGGGTGTTCGATGAGGTAGGATAAGCTGCTGCGGGCGTAATCAAGGTCACTTTTGTCCTGCGCAGTGAGCTTCTCCTTCGCTTCCAAGCGAGCAATTTCATCTTGAAACTGCGTGACTAACTCGTCATAGTCGGAGCGGATGACGGGCTGATTCAGGGAAGCATCCCAAAGATAGGATGTTTCGGATTCATAGGTCGCCAGATAATGCATCAGGTCAATCGCACCGTCAATGTTGTTGGAATATGGGTTGATGACGGCGACGACTGTTAGATAATATAAACCAGAAGGTACATCATCGAGTACAGAGGGAATTAGTTCAATGCGCGTGGAAGGAGTGACAGAAGCGGCAGACGAAGTAAAGACTTCGTAGTCTGCGAATAAATTTTCCTTCGATGTTTCAGGCACAGTATTCCTGATTTTTTCGGCAATACGAGCAAATTCGGGACGCAGAAAATTGATTTGCCCATCCACTCGTTCAGAAGCAATCAAGAATTGGCGCAAATAGAACGTGAGCATATCCTGCTGCGTGTACCTGTATTCGAGCATCAGCACATAGTCACGGCTCAAAAGACCGCTGTCGAACAGCACTTTACTAACATCTAACAACTCATCAAAGGTTGTTGGTTCGGAAAGTGCCAATTCTTCCAGCAAATCAGGGGAAAGAACTTGCCACCCCCACGGCTGTGCATCAACATACCAGCCGACCAGATTGCCATTGTCCATGAGCGCATTCTGAAAGGCAGGATACAAGTCGCCGAGTTTATCAATCAAATCGCTGTCATCGGTCAGCGGATAGTAATAGTGCTGTTTTTTGATTTGGTCAAGCCCAGCGTTCGAGTCAAAAATGAAGATGTCAATATTGGGATCGCGGGATGCGATGGCGGATGCAATGTCCTTCATCGAGCCGTCTCTTCGTTCGACGGAATGTCCTGCCGCGGCATAGGAATCAATGGGCGGGCAATAGGAGGATGCGCCGAGAATTCGGACGGGCTGCGTATTTTCCGCCGCGGCGAACGCGCCTAAGAGTGCAATCAACATCAGCAGAGCAAGCAAGCGTTTCATCTTCAATTCCTCCTTCGGAACGGGAAGCAAGTCAACGTGTGCATAGTGTGATGGTCGAGTTTCCAATATCATCATAACAGACGATGCGCGGAATGTCAAGATATTAACACAAAAAATACAAGCGGCGGCGAAAATGCGCAAAAATGCGCAAAACAAAATCCCCCGACTGCCTTGCAGCAATCGGGGGGATGAATCAGCATCTTATGCGTTGAAATTCAGATATTCTTCTTCCGGCGGGGGGACAATCTCCGCGCGGGCTTCCTGCAGCATCAGCATCTTTTCGCCCTGCGCGTCCACCGCCTTGCACTGCGCGGTCAGGCGGAAATATGTCTTCGTGCTGGGCTTCTGGATGCCTTGCGTAATCCAGCCGATGGGCTGAATGTCGTTCGCGCAGCACGTCATCGCCATCCGCCCGAACATGTAGTAGCCCTTGGGCAGCGAGCGGTCAGCGAAAGCCTGCCCCACCAAGCGCACGGTCTTGCGGTCGTAGCGATCGGCATGATCAAGCGAATCCAGATAGAAGGTCGGAATGTCCTCGTCCTTGATTTCGATGACGGCGGACTTCATGTCGTAGGGAAGGTCTTCGTCCGCCACGCCGTCTTCGCTCGTGCCGTCGGTGTTCTCGAAGATGATGTTCGTCTTCGGGTTGACCGCTTTGAGCTGGCGGCGCCACGGGCTCTTGTTTGCGCCGGGCTGGCAGCGGTTGACCAGAATCAGGTCAGCGACCTTCATCGGGTCGGTCAGCATCTGGCGCATGTTGGTGAAGTAGTTGTCGAAGGTGTTTGCGTCCACCGTCGTGATAATCTGCACGACTTCCCACTTGCGCGGCAGCATACAGCTGCCCAGCCGCTCAATCGTCCAGATGCTGTTGTACTCGATGATGACGCGCTCCGGCTGATACTCCTTGTCCAGCGCCTCCATCTTCTTCGTGTTCATCTCGTCCGCTTCGTCGAGGACGACGACGGTCGTGTTCTTCGCCGTTTCGTATTCCTCAACGCCCTCTTCGCAGCAGATGACCAGCGTCTTCTGCCCACGCGAGAAGTTGTCGTCCGTCAGCATGGAGTTGATGAGCTGGGTTTTGCCGCTTTCGAGGAAGCCGGTAATCAGGTAGACTGGTGTAAATTCCTGTTCGCTCATGCCTTGAACAGCTCCCGCAGTGCTTTTTCGTCGATGTGCGCACCGATGACGCACAGGCGGCCGGTGTAATCCGGCGTACCCGGACGGAACTGGCTCTCGCCCGGCACATAGTCAAACTGGAACCAGTCGCCCGCCGCGTTCTGCAGCACGCCCTTGGCACGCAGCACCGTGCCGTACTCTTCTTCGTCGGACAGCTTGTCCAGCATCGCCTTGACCTCGTCCTGCTCGTAACGGTTCGCAGTTTCTACGCCGACAGACACGAACACTTCGTCTGCGTCATGCCCGTGATGATGATGGTGATGATGTCCGCAGGAGCAGGTTTCGCCGTCCTCGTGGTCGTGATGATGATGTTCGTGCTCATCCTCGTCATGGTCGTCATGATCATGATGGTGATGATGCTCATGGTCGTGGTCGTCATCATCATCGTCGTCATGGTGACCGCCGCAGCACGGGCACACGCCGTCCTCGTGGTCATGGTCATCATGGTCGTGGTGGTGATGATGATGCTCGTGTTCGTCCTCGTCGTCGTCATCATCGTCGTCATCGAGGTGGATTTCCATCGGCTTGCCGGATTCAATGACTTCCAGCAGCGTATCAGCGGACAGGTCATCCCACGGCGTCGTCACGATGCGGACGCCCGGATGCTGCTCTTCCACCAGCGCGCGGCTCTTCTCGATGCGCTCCGCGGACAGCAGCTGCGTGCGGCTGAAAATCACCGTCGCGCTCGTCTTAATCTGGTCGAGGAAGAACTCGCCGAAGTTCTTCATATACATGCGGCACTTGCCCGCGTCCACAACGGTCGCGCAGCCGGTCACAACGAGGTCGCTGTGGCGTTCCTTCGCGCGCTCGACGGCAGCGAGGATTTCGCTCAGCTTGCCCACGCCGGACGGCTCAATCAGCAGGCGGTCAGGATGATACTTCGCAATCAGATCATCGACCGCCTTCTGGAAGTCGCCCACCAGCGTGCAGCAGATGCAGCCGGAATTGAGTTCATCGACGATGATGCCCGAATCCTTCATAAAGCTGCCGTCCACGCCGACTTCGCCATATTCATTTTCCAGCAGGATGATTTTTTCCTTCGCAACGCTGCCCGTCAGCAGCTTTTTGATGAGCGTCGTTTTGCCCGCGCCCAGAAAACCCGAAATAATGTTGACCTTAACCATAGCTGTTTTTCTCCTATTCCTCAGGGTCTGGCGGCTCATTCCCGCCACGCTGTTAGAAATACTATTCCGGGATTCATCTGCGCCATCTGCTTGCGCCTTTTCCCTTCTGGCGTTCGCTCATTCCATTTGGCGTAGCGATGCTACGCTGCATTTCATTTGCGTTAGCCAGAATGAAAAATTCGCGGCGCATCTTGGCTCATCTTCATCCCGAAATAGTATTATACCACATTCGTCAAGGTCTAACAAGGGGAAAATTCGCAAAAAACGCCAAAAGCAGCGCTGTCCCAAACGCGCCTGCAGGCGCAAGTTCCTTCTGTAACAATAAAAATCAAGAAACATGGGAGTGCGCTGCGAAGGGGTCAAGGGGGCGACCGCAAAGCCCCCTTGTCGCGCCCGCAGGCGCGATTCCCTTTGCAACAAATGGAACCAAGCAACAAAAGAAAAAAAGGATGCCGCTCATCCACTGACAAGCAGCACCCAAGGTTGCTTATACCTTCCTCACCGGATGCCGAATCACGGTTTTCCTTTTCTCCGCCGCTGTTTTCCGCGGGTCGGAAAGATAAATCTCGTGATGCAGCCGCTCCGCCGTGAAGTCATTTTCATACCCGTTCTCGTGCAGAAACGCATCCATCTGCGCTACCGACGCGGGTTCATTGTCGTATGCGCCGATGTGCATCATCTGCACACAAAGTCCTTCGCGAATCGTGCGCAGTTCAGCGCGGGAGCAGTCCAGCTTCTTCTTTTTTGACGCTGTTTCCACCGCCCAGCGGAAATCCTCCGCCGTCACGAAATCCGGCACACGAATCACGGACAGCCAGCGGAAATCCGCCTTGCGCCCGTAATCCACACCCGAAACGCCGTCCTGCTGCCAGAAGCCTTCCAGCGGCGGCACGACGTAATCGAAAAAGCCGTCCATCAGGTGTCCAGCGCGCGGACTCATCTTCAACGTATAGCTGACCGCGTACAGCACGCCGAGCGCCTGCTGATATGCGCCGCCCTCCTCGTTTGGGTCGCCCGTACCGGACACGCACACGAACTGCATTTCCGGCACGTCGATGATTTCCGGCACTTTCGGCGGCTGATAGAATGCGCGGTACTCCTTCTTGTAGTCAAACGGCATTACGCTTGCTCCTTCTTCGCCAACTCGTTCGTGTCAATCGTCCCGCGATAGACCACAAACTTCTGGAACAAAAACTCGGTCACGAAGTTGACGAGCATGTTGATGACTTCAATCAGCCAGTCGTGTACGCCGAGCGCGACCAGTTCCGTGCTCCACCATCTGGAAAGCGTGATGAACACGACGTAGTACAGCGCGACCAGCAGCATTGCACGCTTGACGTTGCCGTCCGAACGGAACGTGTAGCGGCGGTTGAACGTGAAGTTCCACAGGACGGACAGAATCAGCGAGGGAAGGTAACAGGCGTTGTAATCGGGAATCTTGAACACATCATGCAGCAGGGCGAAGCTGATGAGCTGAATGAGCCCGGCGGATGCGCTGAACAGCGTGAATTTGACCGCCTGCCAGACGTTTTTGTTCTTCATGCGGAATCCTCCTTGGTTGGAATGAATGATGAATGGGATGATTCGCTGCCGTGAAAAATTTCTTCCTAATTATAATAGGCTTATACTATTTTCAAATGAGAATGCGCCAAGATGCGCCGCGAATTTTTCGTTCTGGCTAACGGGAGTGAAATGCAGCGTAGCAGCGCTACGCTAAATGGAACGACCGGACGCCAGAGCGGAAAAGGCGCAAGCAGATGGCGCAGACGAATGCAGGAAATAGTATTACACCAGACGGAGCGACGGCGTGGCGTTGAGCGTCAGGGGCGCAAGCTCGCCCTTCTTCATCCGATAGTATGCCGCAGAGCCAATCATCGCCGCGTTGTCGGTGCACAGATCAAGGCGCGGCATGTACAGCGGCAGATGCGCCTTGTCGGCGGCCTCCTGCATCATCCGGCGCAGCAGACGATTCGCGGAAACGCCGCCTGCCATTGCAAGCGCGGGGGCGTGAGTATCCTTCGCCGCCAGCATCGCCTTTTCCACCAGCGCCGAAACGACGGCGTAGCGGAACGACGCCGCCATATCCGCCTTCGGGAGCGGTTCGCCCTTCATCTCCATCTTGTTCGCCGCGTTCAGGAACGCCGTTTTCATGCCGGAGAAGGAATAGTCGTACTTGCCGGGAGTGTGCGGATGCGGGAGCGAGAGGAAATGCGGGTCGCCCTCCTCCGCCAGTGCGTCGATGCGTGGGCCGCCGGGGTAGGGGAGCGTCAGCACGCGCGCCGCTTTGTCGAACGCTTCGCCCGCCGCGTCGTCCATCGTCTGACCAAGCAGGGTGTAATCGCCGTAGTCGTTCACGCGGACGATGTGGCTGTGTCCGCCCGATACGACAAGGCACAGAAACGGCGGCTTCAAATCCGGATTGGAAATGTAGTTCGCGGACACATGCCCTTCGATGTGGTTGACGGGGATGAGCGGCTTGTTTGCAGCGTAGCTCAAGCCCTTCATGCAGCTGACGCCGGTGAGCAGCGCGCCGACAAGCCCCGGCCCGTAGGTGACGGCGAGGGCATCGACATCCTGCAAGCACATGTTCGCTGCCCGGAGTGCCTCGTCAATCACACGGTCGCAGGCTTCGACGTGCGCACGGCTGGCAATTTCCGGGACGACGCCGCCATAGAGCGCATGGAGGTCAATCTGGCTGAAAACGATGTTGGAGACGATGGTGCGCCCGTCCTCGATGATGGCGGCGGCGGTTTCGTCGCAGGACGTTTCCAGCGCCAGAATGCGAACGTGGTCTTTCGTCTGCAAGGCATTAAGCTGCGCGCGGGCAGATTCAGTGTAGGTCATGGGAATACGCCCCTTATTGTTGATTTCGTAGCTTCACGGTGGCAATGATAAGCAGAATCCCCATCAGTGCCGCCCAGACAATGCCGATGATTTGCGCATAGTCAATGAACAATTGCGTCGGCATTAAACGGATGAGCAAATCCGTTTGCGGATTGAGCAGCCACAGGTTGTTTGTGAAGGCGATTTGATGGAAGAGGATGAACAGCCGGTCAAAATCCATCGCCGCCAGCAGCGCAAGGATGGCGACAAACGCCAGCATACAGCAGGCGGTTCGCCGGACGATTCGCCAGAAGAACCGCTGTTTCCGGGAATAGAGCCAACCGACCAGCGTCAGGAGGATGCTGCCCAGCGAAAAACGACGGCACAGGCTGAACAGCGTCCGCACGTCCGCCATATGCGTTTGCTCACGCTCGTTGAAGGCGTTGTATGCTGTGCCGTTCATGGAAAATACGAGCTGGAAGTCGCCATCACCCTTGAGGTAATCGGTAATCAGCTTGGCGGCGGCACCGTATTGCTCCGCCGGAAAGCCGGTTGCTTCAGGCGGAGCGGTGCGCAGCATGAGCGTTTGCATCAGGGCAGGCTGCGTACCGACCCCGTAAACGACGGCTGGCAGCATGGTCAGGCAAAGCAGAAGCGCCGACAGGATGGAAACGAGTTGATAGCGCACCGGAAAATCTCCTTTCCGGGGAAAGCAATATAACGGCGAGAACCCTCCCAGCAGACACTGAGAGGGTTTCGGCATTACTGCATCTTCAAATAGGCGGTGATGAAGCCCTCAAGGTTGCCGTCCATCACGTCGTCAATGTTGCCGGATTCGTAGTTCGTTCGGTGATCCTTGACCATCGTGTAGGGCTGGAAGACGTAGGAGCGAATCTGGCTGCCCCATTCAATCTTCTTCATTTCGCCCTTGATGTTCGCCATTTCCTCTTCCTTGGCGCGCTCGCGCAGCTCCAGCAGCTTCGCCTTCAGCATTTTGATACACGTCGCGCGGTTCTGTACCTGATCGCGCTCGGTCTGGCAGGAGACAACGATGCCGGTCGGGTAGTGCGTCATGCGGACAGCAGAAGAGGTCTTATTGACGTTCTGACCGCCTGCGCCGCTGGAGTGGTAGGTGTCCACGCGGACATCCTTCATGTTGATTTCGATGTCGGAATCATCGTCCTCCAGCATGGGGGCGACATCCAGCGACGCGAAGGATGTGTGGCGGCGGGCGTTTGCGTCGAACGGGGAGATGCGGACGAGGCGGTGCACGCCCTTTTCGCCGCGGAGGTAGCCATAGGCGTGGTCGCCGCTGACCTCGAAGGTGACGGACTTAATGCCCGCTTCGTCGCCGTCAAGCAAATCCAGCACCTTGACGGTGAAGCCCATCTTCTCGCAGTAGCGGGTATACATGCGGTAGAGCATGGACGTCCAGTCCTGCGCTTCCGTTCCGCCCGCGCCCGCGTGGAGGGACAGCACCGCGTCATTGTCGTCATAGTCGCCGCGCATGAGGGTTTCCAGCTCCAGCGCGTCGGTATGCTCTTTGAGCGTCGCCAGCTCATCCACCGCCTCGGTGACGGTGTCTTCGTCCTTCTCTTCTTCCGCCATTTCGAGCATGACCTCGATATCATCGGCGGAAGAAAGCAGCTTTTCGTAGTGTTCGAGTTTGCCTTTGAGGTTGGAAACCTTCTGGTTGACCTTTGCGGAGTGATCCGGGTCATTCCAGAATTCGGGCTGATTCATTTCCTCGGTCAGCTCATCCAGCTGTTCGCGGATATGGTCAATGTGGAGGGCATCGCCCGCGGCGAGCAGGGATTTACGAATCTCTGCCAGTTCGCTGCGATACTGGGGAATATCTATGAGCGCCATGTTTAATCTCCTTCAATCGTCAGGAAAGGCTTTTTCTATTTTGGTTGTGGATTGCTGATTTTATTGCTGCTTGATTTTCTTGCGGCAGAGGGTTTCGCCTCTGCGGAGGCGACCAAAGGGCAGTAAGAACAGACGAAGTCTGCGGTCGCCCTTTGGAAACCTTCGGCGCCTCCCATGTTAGTTGAGCTTTATTGGAAGTTTTTTGGTTTGTGTACTTCTTGTTCTTCCAATCAGCAATACAAAATTGCCGCATGGGCAGCGAATGCGAAGGGGTCAAGGGGGCGATCGCAAAGCCCCCTTGTCGCGTCCGCAGACGCGAAATCCCTGCTTAACACGCGAAAATTACATTGGAATTGCCACCTACTCAATCGCGAAAATGGGTCAAGGGAGTTACTCCCTTGTTTCTTTGTCCTTCCCGCAGCAGTTTTTGTACTTCAAGCCCGAACCGCAGGGGCAGGGATCGTTGCGGCCAACGCGCTCCGACGGCTTTACCCGCTTGGGCTGGCGCGGCTGACCGTTGCCGGGCACAAGCGGCTTGCCCTCGACGGGGCGAACCGCTGCCTGCACACGTTCCGGCGTGCGCTCAATGCGCAGCTGATACATGCGGCGCACCGTGTCCTCGCGAATCAGGTGATTCAGCTCGTCGAACATGTAGCCCGCTTCAATCTGATACTCGGTGACGGGGTTCTTGCCGCTGTACGCGCGGAAGCCGATGCCATCGCGCAGACGATCCATTGCGTCGATGTGATCCATCCAGCGCACATCCACCGCGCGCAGCAGCACAACGCGCTCCACTTCGCGCATGTCCAGCCCGATTTCCGCCAGCGCCGTCTCGCGCTCCTCGTAGAACGCCTTCGCGTCGTCCTTGAGCGCCTGCGCCAGCGCGTCGCGGTCACCGGAGCGGACGACATCCTCCAATTCGGCAATCTTGCCGTGGTGGATGCACAGGTTTTCCAGATAATTCGTCAGCTGCGGAATATCCCAATCCGTGCCGTCGTCAGACGCGCAGTGGCGAGAGAGCGCGGCGTCAATCAGCTTGTACGCCATGCCGATGATGTTGTCGCGGACGTTCTCGCCCATCAGCACGCGGCGGCGCTGACCGTAGATAATCTCGCGCTGGCGGTTCATCACGTTGTCGTATTCCAGAACGTGCTTGCGGATCTCGAAGTTGCGACCCTCGATGCGCTTCTGCGCGGATTCAATCTGCTTGGTGAGCATTCCCGCCTGAAGCGGCTCGTCGTCCTTGAGCCCCAGACGCTCGACCATCGGCATGATGCGGTCGCCGCCGAAGAGACGCATCAGGTCGTCCTCCAGCGAAATAAAGAACTGGGTCGAACCGGGGTCGCCCTGACGGCCCGCACGGCCGCGCAGCTGATTGTCAATGCGGCGGGATTCGTGGCGCTCCGTGCCGATAATGTGCAGACCGCCGGTTTGCAGCACGCGGTCATGCGCTTCGTCGGTGGTGCGCTTGAAGTCCTTGTAGAGGGACTGGTACTTTTCGCGCGCGGCAAGGATTTCGTCGGACACATCTTCTGCGTGCCCTGTCGCGGCTTCAATGATTTCCTCGTCATAGCCGTCCTGACGCATGGCGCGGCGGGCGAGGAACTCCGGGTTGCCGCCCAGCAGAATGTCCGTGCCGCGGCCAGCCATGTTGGTGGCAATGGTGACGGCGCCCCAGTGGCCTGCCTGCGCGACGATTTCAGCTTCCTTGGCGTGGTTCTTTGCGTTCAGCACCTCATGTTGGATGCCGCGGCGCTGAAGCATGGCGGAGAGCATTTCGCTCGTTTCAACCGTGACCGTGCCGACCAGCACGGGCTGACCGTTTGCGTGCACCTGCGCAATCGCGTCCACAACGGCGTTGAACTTTGCCTTTTTCGTCTTGTAGACCATGTCGTCCAAGTCCTTGCGGATGTTGGGCTTGTTGGTGGGAATCTGCACGACGTCCAGCGAGTAGATGTTCTGGAACTCGTCCTCTTCGGTCTTTGCCGTACCCGTCATGCCGGAGAGCTTGTGGTACATGCGGAAATAGTTCTGGAAGGTGATGGTCGCCAGTGTGCGGCTTTCGCGCTCGATGGTCACATGCTCCTTGGCTTCAATCGCCTGATGCAGACCCTCGGAGTAGCGGCGGCCAATCATCAGGCGGCCCGTGAATTCGTCAACGATGATGACCTGATCGTCCTTGACGACGTAGTCCACGTCGCGCTTCATCAGGAAGTTGGCGCGCAGGGCGCAGCTGACGTGGTGGTTCAGCTCGGCATTTTCCGCGTCGTTGATGTTGGTGATGCCGAACGCGGCTTCGACGCGCTGGGCGCCCTCGTCGGTCAGGCTGATGGCCTTTTTCTTCTCTTCAATCTCGAAGTGAACGTCACGCTTGAGCGTGCGGACGACCGCGTCCACCTTCGCGTAGAGGTCGGTAGATTTGTCGCCCGCGCCGGAGATAATCAGCGGGGTACGCGCTTCGTCAATCAGGATAGAGTCCACTTCGTCGACGATGGCGAAGTTGTGGCCGCGCTGCACCAGCTCGCTTTGGCGGATGACCATGTTGTCGCGCAGGTAGTCGAAGCCCAGCTCGTTGTTCGTGCCGTAGGTAATGTCGCAGGCATAGGCGGCGCGGCGTTCGGCGCTGTCCAGATCGTGGACGATCAGGCCGACGCTCAGCCCCATGAAGCGGTGGACTTTGCCCATCCACTCGCTGTCGCGGCGCGCCAGATAGTCGTTGACGGTTACGACGTGCACGCCCTTGCCGGACAGTGCGTTCAGGTACGCGGGCAGGGTGGACACCAGCGTTTTGCCCTCGCCGGTCTTCATCTCGGCGATGCGCCCCTGATGCAGCACCAGACCGCCCATCACCTGCACACGGTACGGGCGCATTCCCAGCACGCGGGCGTCGGCTTCGCGGATGGCGGCGAACGCTTCGGGCAGAATGTCATCTTCGGTTTCGCCATTTTGCAAGCGCGCGCGGAATTCATCCGTCTTGGCGCGCAGCTGCTCATCCGTCAGCGCCTTGTATTCATCTTCAAGGGCTTCCACGGCGTTGACCGTCTTTTGCAGCTTTTTGACCTCCGCGTCATTGCTGCTGCCCAGCAGTTTTTTGACCCAATCGAACATAAAGTTCTCCTTTCAATATAGAAACAATTTCTGATAATATTTGGAAAATCATAATCGTATGAGCGCACCTATTCCCGAATAGACACACTACTCTTTCATTATAACATGAAAGCCCCCGAACATGCAAGTGCTCAGGGGCAATAATCTGCCTTTACGCTCGTGCAAACTGCTGTTACTGCTCTGCCAATTCAGGGTGGGGAATCAGCAGCAGAACGCGATGCGCCTTGTCGGACAGGATGCGGCATGGGTCGTAGAAGGGAATTTCCGCCCCGGCTGCTTCGGCGCAAAAGGTGACAATATCGGACGGCTTGTCCTTCATAGCCGCTGTATACCGTGCGTACAGGTCGGGCGAAAGCTGAATCTCCACGGTTTCACCGTCCACAAGACGCATCAGCTGGGTCAGCAGTTCCTGCTCGGTGGAGACGTACAGCCCGTGCGCCTGATAGTAGTTCGGAACGCCGCTCAGGTCGGGGAAAGTGTACCCGCGATTGGGCGTGTGGTCGATGGACATATCCGCTTCACCCATGGCGTAGTTGCTGTGGAACACATGTCCGTCGAAAGCGGCCCCCCATGTTGCGTCAAGAAAGCCGAAATTGGTCACATTCCATGCATGCAAACCGGTTTCGCCGCTTGTGTCTGACGCTTCGCCGATGATGGTCGCGCATGGAATGCCCGCAAGCCGATAGAGCAGTGAAATCGCCTGCGCATATCCTGCGCAGGTGGCTTCGCCATACAGCAAAGCGCCCACGGCCGCGTGCTGCCACATGCTGTCGGGTGAATAGGTTGTATTCTGTACAAGCCGCTCGTACAGCGCCAGCGGGTCGGGATTTTCGTCCACCCACGACTGTGCTGTTTCCAGCAGTTGTTTGCGCAAGGCTGATGCTTCTTCGGCGGAACAAAGGTAGCGCGGTGAAATGCTTTGGGCGACATCCGGCTGATTGCGCTGATAATGGACACGGTAGGATTCGATGTGAAACAGCTCCGGATAGTCGTTGCGCATGTTATCCAAGGTCTGTACCAGCAGATTGTAGGACGTTCCGGCGGGAAGTTGAATGCTGCCTTCCTGCGCCATGAGCTTTGGATACAGGAAATTGCGCAGGCTACGTTCGCCGGGCGGCATCATGCGGACAGAGAGCATGGTTTCCGCCGGATAGGGCGTATCCGGCTCCTGCTGGGCGAGCAGGGTCGGGGCGGTGAAGAGCATCAGCAGAACGCACAGCAGGGGGAGAAAGCGGATTTTCTGCACGGGAATGCCTCCTTCCGGTGGAAGACGGGGAAAAGCTGTGGATAAGAGAACAGTCCAGCCGTGCAAACGCGCCAAGCTGGACTGTATTCTTAGAAATAAACACGCGGACACTGTATGAAAGTGTGCTCAACTCAATCGCGAGAAGGGTGTCGAGAGGGTCGAAGACCCTTCGCGGAGTCCAGAGGCAGAGCCTCTGGTGGGGTTTAAGGGGCAAATCCCCTTGCGTCTCCCCTTAGTATGCCGCACGGGGATTTCTGCCGTAGAGCACCGCGAGGGTCTCCTGACCCGCGGAGCCGTCCACGGAAAGCCCGTTGCGGGACTGGAAGGAGCGAACCGCCGCGACGGTCGCATCATCGTAATAGCCCGTGACGGCTGCCAGATAGCCAAGCTGCTGCAAGCTGTCCTGCATCTGCACCACTTCGTCGCCGCGGTCGCCCTTGCGGAGCGTTTTGTACTCCGTCGTTTTCGCCGCTGCCGCAACCGCTGTGCCGCTGTACAGTTTTGTCAGCGTCTTGTTGCCCGCGATGCCGTCCACCGGCGTCACCTTGTTGCGAATCTGGAATGCGCGGACAGCATCCTGCGTCGTTGCGCCGTACACGCCGTCGCGAGAGCCGTCGTAGTAGCCCAGTTCGTACAGCGTCGCCTGCATGGTGCGCACTGCCGCGCCCGTGTCGCCGGGGCGCAGCGTTGCGTATTCGTCGCTGTCCACCGCGTCAGAGGAGTACAGAAGCGTCAGCGTCTTGTCGCCCGCAATGCCATCCACCGGCGTGATGTTCATCTTCTTCTGGAACGCCTTGACCGCCGCTGTTGTGCCGGAGCCGTAATCGCCGTCAATCGTGCCGGTATAATAGCCCTTCTGCTTCAGCGTCGTCTGCAGCTGGCGAATCGCCGCGCCGCTGTCACCCGGCCGGAGCGTGGTGTACTTGGATGTATCCGTGCTGCTGGAGGTAGTGAACAGCGCACGCTGGGTCGCGGGACCTGCCTTGCCGTCCACGCGCAAGCCCTGCGCTGACTGGAACGCGACGACTGCCGCCGTCGTTGCCGCACCGTACTTGCCGTCCACGCTGCCGGAATAGTAACCCTTGTTTTTCAGCGCCTTCTGGAGATTGCGAACCGCCGTGCCGGTGTCGCCCTCGGAGAGCGTCGTGTAGCCGTCCACAGAGGTGGAAGCGGTCGCCGTCGGCATGGAGCTGGCAGCAATCGCCGCGTCGGAATAGAGGCGGTTCAGGGTGGATGTGCCCGCCTTGCCGTCCGCCTTCAGGCCGTTCGCCGTCTGGAAGGCGATCACTGCCGCCTTTGTCGCGTCGCCGAAAGAGCCGTCCGCCGTGCCGGTCAGGTAGCCCAAGGATTTCAGGCGCGTCTGCATCGCCTTGACGGCACCGCTGTTCTTCATGCCGGACTCCAGCGTCGTGCCGATGGAGGACACGGGCGTGGAGGATTTTGCCGCGGAGGAAGAATACAGCGTTTGCAGCGTCGAAGGCCCGGCAACACCGTCGGTGTACAGGCTCTTGTACTTTTTCTGGAACGCCTTGACGGCATATTCTGTCGCACCCTCGTAGTTGCCGTCCGGAGAACCCGCCATCCAGCCCAGTTCAATCAGGCGCGCCTGCAGCGTGCGGACGCGTGTGCCGGACGAACCACTCTGGAGATAATACTCAGTGGAGAGGTTTGGGGTCGCGGTGGTTTTCGGCTTGGGGGTTGCGGTCTTGCGCGGAGTAGCGGTTGCGGCGGCTGCCTTGACAGCGTTGGAGCTGTTCAGCTTTGCCATCGTCGATTTGCCCGCGATGCCGTCCACCAGCAGATTGTTGCGGTCTTGGAACGCGCGCAGCGCCTTCTCCGTCGCGTCGCCGAAATCGCCGTCAACGCTGCCGGTGTAGTAGCCCAGCTGCTTCAAGCGGCGCTGGAGCGTCTTGACATCAGCGCCGGACGAGCCTTTTTTGAGAACGGCAGCCGCAGTCGGCGTGGGCGTTGCGGTCGGCCGCGCGGTGGTGGCGACGCTGCCGGGCGGCGTGGTCACCACGGTGACAATGCCGTTGGACGTAATCACGCCCGGCTGTGTCGTCGGCATGATGGTGTTTGTGCCGAAATTGAAAACGGATTCAACCGTCGGCGTGGGCGAAGGAGTGGGCGTGGCGGTGCGCTGGGGCGCTGTGACAGCAACCGTATTGTAAACAACCCCCTGATTGGACAGGTCGCCCGACAGGTCGTCCGGCGGCACAAAGCAGCCCGTCAGCGTCATGGACAGCGCCAAAACGCCGCACAGGGCAGCACCCTTGAAAATGCGGTTGCGAGTAGTTGCAGCGGCATGATTCTTCATGATGATAATTCCCTTCCTTCACACTCAGGGCGAGCGGAGCAAGCGTTATCCTCCTGCCGGATTTGCCGGAAAGAGGCGTATGGGCAATCGCCCATCTATATTGTACACATTTATCGGGCAGTGTGCAAGGGCTAAATTGCACTTCCCCTGCCGGAAAGTGGCGAAAAGCCCACGCCTTCCAATGATATAACGAAACAAGCGGCGCTTTTCCTCCCTTTCCGCTGGATTAGACGGAGAAAAACGCGGATTTGTTCCGCTGAATCAATTATTATTCGACATGTGTGCCTGATTTTCCTGCTGCGAGAACCGTTTCGATATGAAAAACCCCGCCGGACGATTCCGACGGGATTCGATTATTCATGCTTGCGAACCTTGCATTTCAGCACGGCATCCACTGCTTTGCCCATTTCCGGCAGCTGAATGTCCATCAAGCGGCCTTCGTCGCACTTCTTGGCAAGTTCGGGCTGAATCGGCAATTGCGCCAGCATCGGCAGTCCATACTGCTTTGCGACATCCGCCGTGCGTCCTTCGCCGAAGGGATACAGGCGCTTGCCGCAGTCCGGGCAGGTCATGTACGCCATGTTTTCCACCAAGCCCAGCACGGGGATGTTCATCATCTGCGCCATTTTGACGGCTTTCTCCACAATCATGCCGACCAGCTCCTGCGGGCTTAAGACAATCACGATGCCATCCACCGGCAGCGATTGGAACACTGTCAGCGGCACGTCGCCCGTTCCCGGCGGCATGTCCACATACAGGCAGTCTACATCCCCCCAGCACACATCCGTCCAGAACTGCTTCACCGTGCCTGCAATCAGGCTGCCGCGCCAGATAACGGGGTCGGTGTCGTGCTCCAGCAGCAGGTTGATGGACATAACCTTCACGCCGTTTTCGGCTTCCTGCGGCAGGATGCCCAGCTCATTGCCGACCGCCTTGTCGCGGATGCCCAGAATGCGCGGCATACTCGGCCCGGTGATGTCCGCATCCAGCACCCCGGCGATTTTCCCGCGCCGCGCCGTTTCGCACGCGAGCAGACCCGTCACCAGCGATTTTCCCACGCCGCCTTTGCCGCTGACAACGCCGATGACCTTCTTCACCCGGCTGCCCGCGTTCGCCGGGGCAAGCAAACTCTGCGGCTTCTGCCGCGATGCGCACGCGCTCCCGCACGAGGAGCAGTCATGCGTACATTCTTCTGCCATCATGTTCACCTCTGCATCAGATTCATGGGGTATTATAGCATCCGTTTGGGAATGCGTCAAGCTGTCATAATGCCCGAATCGGGAAGTACAGATACTCCTGCTGCGTTTTCGGGTCAGTAAATTCCTGCACCGCGCCGACGAGCTTCACGCCATTTTCGCGGAAGTAATCGACCATGCGGCTGAACGTGTCCGCGCGGCGATTCTCTATGGCAAGGTACTCATACCCCGGCACGACCCACTTCGTCCACCCATCCGGCACATCCGCGTCGACGGGGCATTCCACGCCCGCGAGGTACAACCCGCGCGAGAAGCCGTCTGTCCACGGCAGGAACGAACGGGTTTCGTCGCTCATCGCGCCCCAGATGCCGAGCAGCGCGCCGTTTTCGTCGCGGCTGGCGACGGGGGAGACTTCGTCGAAGTGGGCGTTCGCGTCCGACCAGAGCATGGGGATGAAGCCTTCGCCGTCGTCTGTCGAGCCTTCGATGCCGATGACGGCAAAGGAGGGCTTGACGATTTTCTGAATGTTGAGGGATGATTCCATGCTGATACCTCCGATACTATCCTATTCCCGATTCCGCCACAAGTCATTCTTGCGAATCTTTACCCGCGGAATGCTCGTCGTCAAGTCCACCTCATAGATGTCTTCCTCCGTCGGATGCAGAATCACATGCACCTTCTGCCCCAGCGCCGGTTCAATGGTGGACGTATGAAACAAAATCAGCGCATTCCCCGTGCTCGGATGCGTACATTGCAGCTCAATAAAGAAGCGATTGTGTTTGACAGCTGCAGTATAGCTGACGGTCGCCGCCGTGTGCAGCCCGATTCGCCGCAGCTCCCAGCGCGGCTTCAGGCGCTGGAAGAAATCGACGATGGCGGCAGGGGAGAAGGAGCGCAGCGTCGTGCGGCGCAGGAGCAGAGCGCCCGTGAGCATCCACAGCGGCAGCGGTGCCGACGCAAGCAGTGCAATGGGATAGCCCAGCGCAGCGCCCGCAATGCCGATGGCGCACAACACTTCCAGCGCGACGAACGTCCAACGGGAGAAGAAGCAGTGCCGGTGCAGCGCGTTCGCCGCCGCCCAGCCCAGCACGATGCCCCACGCCAGCGGCGCGAGCAGCAGCACGAACCCGGCGAACGATGCGCCCGTTGACCCGCACGACATCAGATGAACACCGCCGAATGCCAGCCCACCAAGCAGCAGATAGAACCCCGCCCAGCTGTACGGGCGGAGCAGAACCGCCTGCCAGAGCGGCGTTGCGCCCTCCACGGCATAGCGGACGGATGCGCGCAGGTAACGGCAGGCATACAGCGTCAAATGCACCGTCAGTTTTGGCAGCCACAGCAGCACATCCAGCAGCATGTTCAGCAAGTCGCCGACCCCATGCGGACGGCGGAAGGGGAAATCCGGGCGCGCAGAACGGAGCAGCTGCATCGTCCTGCGCAGCGATTCGCCCAGCGGCGGCAGACGGAATTTCCGTTTCGGGGGCGCGGACGGCGTGTCCGGAGGCACATCGAACGGGAAGTCTGGCGGCATGGTGTCGAACGAATCCGCCGCAGGGTACGGGATGAACTCCTCAGGCGAATAATACTCGCGCGTTCGGCATCGGCGCGGGGGGGCGTCCGCATTCATGCGGCGGCGGCAGGGCGCGGCTTCGTTTTTCTCCGGCGTATATGCCCGATCAGCCCGGCGTCGGCGCGGCGTCTGCTCACTCATGGGGCTGCCTCCCTTTCGTATGCGTCGCACAGGGACTTCGCGTCGCCCTGCGCGCGGATTCTACCGTGCTCCAGCCAAATTACGCGGTCGCAGAGTTCGCGAATCTGGCTTAAATTATGGCTGACGAACAGCACTGTCGCGCCGCCGGACATGAGCTCAAGCATCCGCGCGCGGCTCTTGCGCTGGAAACGCTCATCGCCGACGGCAAGAATTTCATCCACAATCAGAATATCAGGCTGAACGACGGTGGCGATGGAGAAAGCCAGACGCGCGAGCATTCCGGACGAGTATGTTTTCAGCGGACGGTCGATGAAACTGTCGAGTTCGCTGTACGCAATGATTTCCGGCGCTTTGTCGCGCAGAAAATCCTTCGGGTAGCCAAGAATTGCGCCGTTGAGGAAGATATTCTCCCGCCCGGTGAGTTCCGCGTCGAAGCCGCTGCCGAGTTCGAGCATGGGGACAAGTGTGCCTTGCAGGGCGACGCTGCCGCTGGTGGGCGGGTAAATGCCGCTGATGATTTTGAGCAGGGTGGATTTTCCCGCGCCGTTATGGCCGATCAGCCCGGTGACACTGCCCCTTTCGGCGATGAAGGATACATCATCGAGGGCGCGGAAGGTGGTGGTATGCGTCTGGCGGTGGAGGGCGTCGACGACGAACTCCTTGAGATTGGTGGTGCGGTTCTGGTCGATGCGGAAATCCATGGTGATGTGGCGGGCTTCTACCAAGGGGATTCACCTCCTTGCGCCCGCAGGCGCGAAATTCTGCGAATATAATTCTCCATCAGCCAAGAAAAATCCTCTTGCCAAATGCAAAATTGACAGAAATTCCTTTCTGCTTCCGCCCCTTGACGGGAGGGCGCGGGTGGGCTATACTTATCCCGTATGGAAAAGGGGAGGAATCTGGATGGAAATCATTGCACGAATCGAAAACGGCTTTCGGGAGAAATTCGGCGTGCCGCGGCAGTCGGGGCTTGTGCCGGAGGTGATTTCCCGCGTCGTGATGGCGGAAAAGTACAGCGTCCGCGAGGCGTTCCGCGGCATTGAGGATTACTCCCACCTGTGGCTGCTCTGGGAGTTCGACCGCGCGCAGCAGGACGATTGGCGGCCGACTGTGCGTCCGCCGCGGCTGGGCGGCAATACCCGATTGGGCGTGTTCGCGACGCGCTCGCCGTTCCGCCCGAACCGCATCGGTCTGACGGTTGTCCGCTTGATTCGCATGGAGGAGGAGAACGGGCGCATCACGCTCGTCGTCTCCGGCGCGGATTTGATGGACGGCACGCCAATTGTGGACATCAAGCCGTACCTGCCGTATGTGGACAGCGTGCCGGAGGCGGTCGGCGGGTTCACCGAGCAGACCGAACGCCATCACCTGACGGTGGATTTTCCGGAGAAGCTCAAAAAGTACGTTCCCAAGCAGAATCTGCCCGCCGTGATGGGCTTGCTCGCGCAAGACCCGCGCCCGGCGTATCAGCATGACGGAAAGCGTGTGTATGGCGTGCCGTATGGCGAGGTGGATATTCGCTTTGTCGTCGAAGGAGACACGCTGACGGTGGTGGAGGTCGTGCCGTACACGGAAAAGGAGCAGAAAAAATGAATACGAATCGCTGGATGCGGGAGGTCAATGCGCGGTTTCCGGTGCGCAAAAGCAAAGTACAAAAGGCGCAGTTCCGCCAATACTTCAAGCTCGGCGTGGGCATCTGCGCCTGCCGCAAGAAAAAGCATGTAGGCTGGTACTGCAGCAAAATTCATACCAAACATGACACGACGTACGACGAAATCACCCTGCAGGGCGTGGCGGACACGGTGGAAGCCGTCCTCCGGCAGGTCGTCGGGAAGGAGCAAGCATGACCATACGCGAAGAAATCGACGCGCAGTTCCCCATCCGCAAAACGACGGCGCAGAAGCGGGCGTTCGAGAAGTGGGTGATGGCGAAGATGCGCGAAATGGGGTATCGCCCCTATGTGGACGGCATGAACCGAAAGGATAAGCTGCGCCACCGCAACATCGTCGCCGGCGACCCTCAAAATGCCGAACTGCTCATCAGCGCCCACTACGATACGGCGGCGACCATCGGCGTGCCCGATTTGCGCATTCCCCGGAATTTCCCGGTGTATATCCTCTCGCAGGGCGCGGTGCTGCTGGGAATGCTGCTGATTTCCCTGCTGATTGGCACGGCAGTCGGGCTGGCGACGAAGAGCGGCGATTGGCTGATTCTGACGTTCTTTTTTGCCTATCTGGCGCTGATGCTGCTGATGATGTTCGGCGCGGCGAACAAACATAACGTCAATGACAACACATCCGGCATTGCCGCCCTGATGGAGACGATGCAGCGCCTGTCCCCTGAAGCGCGCGAAAAGACGGCGTTCATCCTCTTTGATCATCAGGAGACGGGCAGCCGCGGCGCAAAGAGTTACGGCGCACAGCACGTCGAAGTGCAGACGATGAAGCTGCTTGTTGACCTCAACTGCGTCGGCGATGGCGACACGTTTGTCATCAGCGCCCCGAAAATGGCGCAGGACAAGCCGGAATACGCCGCCGTCCGTGAATCCCTTGAAGCGAACGCGATGATATCCGGTGTGTCGACGCAGTTCTTCGGGCGCGCGGGCGTGCAAGGCGCGGGCGATTATCGGCGCTTCGTGTGCGGGGTGGGCGTATCGGCATACCACCACAGCGCGGGGGTGGGACTCATCACCGGGCGCATCCACACTTCCCGCGATACCGTCTGCCGACAGGAAAATTTGGACTATCTCGCCAAAAGTCTCGCCGACGCGGCTCAAAAAATGAATGATTTGTAACAATTTGCCGAACAAACGGCATTTTTCAGCGCTTTTGCTTTGCAATTTGTACCGGAATATGCTACAATAGTGAATAGAAAGGCTCCCTGTTGGCGAGACTGGAAGAGGAGGAAGCAGTATGCTGCCGCAAGTTTCCAAGGGATTCCGCGCCATTTTTGTCGCGGTGATGTGTGTGGTATGTGTGGCGCTGTGTGTGCTGGCGGTTCGGCTGGCGCAGCAGGGCGAGCAGCTTCGGCTGACGCAATTGCAGCTGGATGCAAGTCTGGCGCGGTTGAAGCTCCAGCAGATGCAGCGCGCGCAAATCGACGTTGACCTGCCGGAAACACTGGCGCAATTGCAGGTGCTGCAGCCCGAAGCGGATGCAGCGTCCGCGCGTGAGCAGGAACTCCGCGCCCGGCGCAAGGCGCTCCGCAGCGAGAATGCGGAATTAGCGGCGCAGGCGGAAACGCTTACGCAGCAGCTCTCCATCCGCCAGACCCCGGACAGTGAACTGATCGGAGAGGTGGAGACGCTGCAAAAGACGCTTGCATCCCTTCAGGCGCAGGTGGACGCCGCACGGCAGCTCCTTGGGCAGGCAGAGGAGTGAGCCTATTTCCAAATTCACTTGCGCTATCTGCTTGCGCATTCGCATTTGGGAATAGTATACCAGCCGCATTTATTCACAGCCTGAGATTCGACTGACAAAGCAAGGAGGAAGTTCCCATGTCCGAAAACAAGTCCCAGACGCCGGCACAGAACACGCCGGAAAACAGCGAGAAGAAGAAAGTTTCCCTGTTTGCACTCATCGTCGTGCTGGTCGTGGCGGTCATCGTGATGGTCGCGCTGTTCGTGCGGTCGAATAACCTGTCCAGTCAGCTGGATGAGGTCAACGGTCAGCTGGCCGCCAGCAACACCGAACTCCAGCAGACCATTGCCGACAAGGAGACGGCGCAGGCGGAACTGACCACCGCGCAGAATGACCTCCGCGAGGCGCAGCTGGTGCTGGAAGAATCCACCGCAAAGGTGGCGGAACTGGAAGCTCAGCTGGTTGTGCTGAACGACGAAAACGAAGCGAACAAGGCGCAGGTGGAAACGCTGACCGCTGAACTGGACACCGCAAAGGCGAATCAGGCGTCGGCGCAGGGTTACCTCGACAACGTGTCCGCGCAGCTGGATGAGCTGATGCAGAACCTCGGCTTGGCGCAGAGCGCGCTGAACGGCGAAGCGACGGAAGAGCCCGCTGTGACGGAAGAACCCGCCGTCGAGCCCGAAGCGACGGAAGAACCCACCGTCGAGCCCGAAGCAACGGAAGAACCCGCTGTCGAGCCCGCTGTGACGGAAGAACCCGTTGCCGAGCCCGCTGCGACGGAAGAACCCACCGTCGAGCCCGAAGCGACGAAAGAACCCGCCGTCGAGCCCGAAGCGACGGAAGAACCCACCGTCGAACCCGAAGCGACGGAAGAACCCACCGCCGAACCCGAAGCGACGGAAGAACCCACTGCCGAACCCGAAGCGACGGAAGAACCCACCGCTGAACCGGATGTGACGGAAGAACCCGCCGTCGAGCCCGAAGCGACGGAAGAACCCACTGCCGAACCCGAAGCGACGGAAGAACCCACCGCTGAACCGGATGTGACGGAAGAACCCGCCGTCGAGCCCGAAGCGACGGAAGAACCCACTGCCGAACCCGAAGCGACGGAAGAACCCACCG
>ENA-ORTU01000134-ORTU01000134.1-human-gut-metagenome-genome-assembly--contig:-NODE-134-length-103231-cov-5.788478_pt1 | contig 103231 bp, 85 predicted proteins | sample MGYA00241910_ERZ509184 | MGnify/ENA primary metagenome ERZ509184 (study PRJEB26280, sample SAMEA2338847) | human gut metagenome | biome: human gut; feature: human-associated habitat; material: faeces... | reverse complement strand
CTGAGTGAAGCGAGGCGTACTGGAGGTACGCGCGAGCGGAACGAAGCAAAGCCGGAACGGAAAAGATGCTGTGCGAATGCCATGTTTTAGATGAGAATTAGTATCAGAACTGCGCGGCAGCATGGACGGGATTTACGGATTCAGCCGTTCTTCCGTCTGGCTGTCGAAAATGTGGAATTTTTCCTTTTCAATGTTCAGCGAAATCGTCTTGCCGATGACAGTGCTGCCGCCCGCAATCTTTGCCACCAGCATCTGACCCGCCGCTTTCAGGTACACGATGAAGCCATCGCCCAGCGGCTCGACGCTGTCCACCGTACCCTCGATTTCGCCCTGACCTTCCGGCGCGAGCGTCAGTTCCGACGGGCGCAGACCGACGATAACCTCCTTGCCTTTGTACTGCTGCATCAGCGCGGTCAGGTCATCCGGCACGGACAGCAGCAGTTCGCCGCACTGGAACGCCAGCGAACCGCCCTTTTCCACAACCTTGCACGTCAGCTTGTTGATCTGCGGCGTGCCGACAAAGCTCGCAACGAACAGGCTGTTTGGATGCGCATAGAGGTCGTTCGGCGTCCCCTGCTGCATGATGTGACCATCCTTCATCAGCACGATGTGATCCGCCATCGTCATGGCTTCGGTCTGGTCATGCGTGACGTAGATGGTGGTAACGCCAAGCTGCGTCTGAATCTTCTTCAGCTCATAGCGCACCTGATCGCGGAGCTTCGCGTCAAGGTTGCCAAGCGGCTCGTCCAGCAGGAACACCTGCGGATCGCGCACAAGCGCACGTCCCAGTGCCACACGCTGACGCTGACCGCCGGAGAGCTGCGCCGGCTTGCGGTCAAGCAGTTCATCCAGCCCCAGCATCGCGGACATCGCGCTCACGCGCTTCTCGATTTCTTCCTTCGGCGCTTTCTTCGTTTCCAGCGCAAAAGACATGTTCTTGCGCACAGTCATGTTCGGATACAGCGCGTATTCCTGGAACACCATCGCGATGTTGCGCTCCTGCGGCGGCACGAATTTCTTTTCCTTGCCGCGCTCGTCGAGCTGGTTCATCGCTTCATTCCCGAAACAGATTTCGCCGTGAACCGGATGGAGCAGACCCGCAATGCAGTACATTGCAGTAGACTTGCCGCAGCCGGACGGTCCCAGGAAAACACAGAATTCGCCGTCCTTGATTTCCAGATTCATGTCCTTGATGACATAGGACTTGCCCTTGTTGTAGGTCACGTCCATGTTCTTAATCGTAATCGCTGCCATGGCGGACTTCCTTTCTTTCCCTCAGTGCTTATTGACCGAATGCGGCCACTTCAATGCCGAAACCGTAATCATACAGCGGATTTTCGATGTCCTTGGGCAGGTCTTCGCGCTGGAGCATCACCTGATCCATCGTCGCAGGAATCTGCCACGGCAGTTTGCCGGAAATCGCGCAGTCACCGAAGAGCGCGTGCGCCACCGCTTCCGCGCCCGCCGTCACGCCGGGACGGTAGACAATCATCACCGCGTCGGACGCGGCATCCACCGGCGTCATGACATACGCGCGATTCATCAGCACGACGGATACAACGTTCACGCCGGACGCATCGAGCTTTTTCAACAAGTTCTGCTGTTCTGCGGGGAATTCCAGCGTCGCCGTGCCCCACGCGGGTTCGTGCGTGCCGCTCGCTTCGCCGACGACGACAATCGCAGTCGTACCCGCCGGGTAGGAATCGGCAATCAGCGTTGCGTCATCGCCGATGTAGGTCACGTTGTCCGCACCCGCCCGCTTGCAGATGGCATCGTAGATGGACTTGCCTTCCGTCTTCAAGCCTGTCTCGGAGGAAATCTTCCAGCCGCTTGACAGCGCATCAACGTTCTTTGCCAGCGCGCCAACGACCAGAATCTGCTGACCTTCCAGCGGCTGCTGGTTCTCGTACTTCACCAGCGTGACCGCCTTTTCCGCGGCTTCCATTGCCTTCTGATAATGCTCTTCGCTGCCGACAACCTGCGCGATTTCGTCCGCGTCGGTGTAGGGGTTCTCGAACACGCCCAGCCGGAACTTCGCCAGCAGCAAACGGCGGCAGCGATCCGTCAGCAGCGACGGGTCAACCTGATCCACCATGCGGGTGACGTCGCGCTGACCCATGCCACCCATGACGTCCGCGCCCGCCTGCATCGCGACGATGTGGTTCAGACCCCAGTCGGTCTGGATAATGCCGTCGTAGCCCAGACGGCCGCGTAGAACATCGTTCATGACCACAGAGGATTCATGCGCGTAATTTTCCACCGCGTCGCCGCCCAGATACGGGACGGTCGAATAGCCGTAAGGCATGATGGACGCGGGATGCACCGTCAGCGCCGCCTCAAAAATGCTCAGGTGCAGCGCGAACGTTTCGTCATCAAACACCAGCGGAGAGCCGTCCACGCCGCCAGTCTGCGGGCCGGAGCCGGGGAAATGCTTCACGCAGGACATGACGGAATCAACGCCAATGCCATCCGTGCCGTTCTGCAAGCCCGTAATCGCCGCGACGACCATCGCCTTGGCAGTATTCGCGTCTTCGCCGTAAGTTTCCTGATTGCGCCCCCAGCGCGGGTCAGTCGCCAAGTCCGCGTTCGGGGAGAGGCTCATGCGGACACCCAGCGCCTTCATTTCCTGACGCTGAATGTCTGCCAGTTCCTGCACGAGTTCCGCGTCGCCCGTCGCGCCCAGCGTGATGGCGTCCGGCAGAATCGTCGTGTCGTTAATCCAGCTTGCGCCAATGACTGAGTCCATGGAGAAGACGACCGGGATACCCAGTTCGCTTTCTTCGCACAGGGACTGGACGTAGTTCATCTTCTCGCCCGCCGACTCCTTGCTTTCCGCAAAGTAGGTGTACGTCAGCGCAAAGCCGATGTCCAGATCGCTGAACCAGCTTTCTTTGAGCGTGACCAGCGTCATGTGCGCCATCTGCGCCGCCTTGTTCTTGTCGCTCATACGGCTCAGCAGGTCTTCCGTGCGCTCTTCAGGCGTCAAACGCCAGTCTTCATATTGGTCAAGCTCGCCGTTTTTGTTCAAGTCCTTGAACTTGTAGCCGTCCTGCTCCAGAATATCCAGTCCGGCAGTTTTCAGCACAATCTGCTTTCCTTCATATTCCTGCACGACCGTCGTCAATTCGACGACATTGCTTTCTTCCTCGTCCTCTTCCGCCAGCACACCGGGCGAAAGCAGCATCATCGCGGAAAGGGAGAGCGCCGCGACGCTTTTGAGCAGTTTTTTCATGAACCTTTCCTCCTTGTTGATTGCGCCGCGCATTACGACGCTGTGACCGCGCCTGACATCTGACCGCTGATGAGGTACTTGCCCATGAAGATGTACAGCACCAGCACCGGCAGCGCCAGAATCAGCGAGCCTGCCATCTGCACGTTGAATTCCGCCGCCATCGTGCCCGCCAGCTCGTTCAAGGCAATGGTCGCGGGTTTGGAATCATAGCCGCCGAGCACCAGCGCAAACAGCATCTCATTCCAAATGGACGTACACTGGAAAACAAAGACCGTAATCGTCGCGATTTTCGTGTTCGGCAGGACGATTTTGCGGTAAATCTGCCATACGCCGTTGCCGTCAATCATCGCCTGACGAATCAGCGCGTCCGGCACGTCGGCGTAATACCCGCGCATCATGACCGTACACATCGGCATACCGAAGACGGCGTGAACCAGCACAAGACCCCAGAGGTTATCGTAGAGGTCAAGGGCGTTGATGGTCTGCAAAAGCGGAATCAGAATCGCTTGGAAGGGCAAGTATGTTGCCGCGACCAGCGCGATAAAGAACACGTTGTTGAACCGGAACTTCCACTTGCTCAGTGCGTAGGCACAAATCGAGCCGAGGAATACCGATCCCGCCGCACCGAAGAGCGTCACCAGCAGGCTGGTCATCAGCGGCTGCGCAAGCTCCTCCATCGCGCTCTCGTAACCCTCCATTGTCCACTCTGACGGCGGTGTGATGGGCGTGGTCGTCATCACTTCACTGTTGGACTTGAAGGACGTCATCACCGTTCCCCAGAACGGCAGCATGTAGAAGACCAGAAACGCAATCATGATGAGGTAGTACACCACATGCAGTACGGTCATGTGCCACTTGGGTTTTATTTTCGTCGTCTGTGCCGATTGTTCCTGCTTGCTGCGCTCAATACTCAAATTATTTTGCATTTCATGCTCACTTCCTTCTGTTCGTCCAGTAGGTCAGCGGCAGGATCAGCACCAGCACCAGCGCAAGCAGGAAGCAGCTGATTGCCGCGGAATACGCGAAGTTGTTGTTCTGGAACGCTTCATTGTACATCCAAATCGGCAGCGTCCACGCGGCGGAGGTGGTGTAACCCACCAGCGACACAATGAAGTCAAACGAGCGCAGGGCGTACATCGCCAGAATCGTGATGCAGGAACCCATCGCGCCCTTAAGCTGCGGAATGATGAGCTTGAAGTAGATGCGCGGCATATACGCACCGTCCAGCTTCGCGGCGTTGATGACGTTGACCGGCACGTTCTTGATCGCGGCAAGGAAGATGACCGCAACGTAACCGGAGAACTGCCAGACCATCGCAATGATGATGGACAGCATGATGGTGGAGTTGCTCGACGCCCACATCAGGTGTCCCGCTTTCATCGCGGCAGAAACGTCAACGCCAAGAATCGAAAGGAAGGAGTTCAGCACGCCGCCCGTTGGACGATACATGTACGCCCAGACCGTGCCGGTCACGACGAAGGACAGCGCGAACGGCAGCAGAATCAGCGTGCGGAACAGCGCCGTGCCGCGAAGACCCTGATCCATGATGAGCGCCAGCCCCAGACCCAGCAGGAGGCACAGCGGAATCAGGCAGAACAGCAGCAGCGTATTGCGCAGCGACGGCCAGAAGTCGGGGCTGGAGAACATCTTCGCGTAGTTGCCGAAGCCGCCCCAGCCGTAGCTTGCTTCCAGCTGCCCCGACTCCCAGTCGGACACGGAAACCCACAGGTTCCAGCCCAGCGAGACATACACGAAGTAAATCAGCAGCGCCGCCGGGATGCAGATCCAAATCAGCGGATGCCGCTGGAGAAAGTGGTGTACCGGGCCGACTGTTTTAGGCGCAAAGCGCAGCAGCAGCTGGTACACGAGAATCACCGCGACAATGATGGCGCAGAGAACCCAGAACCTGTCATGGGAAAAGGTCATGAACGCCAGATTCTCAAAAAATTCAGAAAATTGTTCCATGGGCAAATCCCCTTCTGTTGCATTCTGTTCGAGGTTTTGCTATCAGCTTTGAAGAAAGCCCGTACAGGCTTGGGCAATTCCGCTGCGCCTGTACGGGCTGATACATCATTCGCCGTAGCTCAGACCCCAGCCGTAGTCATACAGCGGGTTTTCAAGGTCGAAGGACACATCGCCTTCCTGATTGCGGACAGAATCCATATCCCGCGGGAACTGCAAGGGTGTCTTGCCCGTGGGGTTGTTCAGCCCGAAGAGCGTTTCCGCAATCGCGATGCCGCCCTGCGAGCCCGGATAGTACGCTTCCAGAATCGCGTTCGTATTCTCGTCGCACCACGTCAGGATGTAGGGACGTCCGCCCGTGACGACCGTCACCATCGGCTTGCCGCTGGCTTTCGCCGCTTCGAGGATTTCCTGCTGACTGCCGGTAATTTCCAGCGTGTCGTAGCCCCACGGCGGATCGTGCTGGTAGCTCGGTTCGCCGACGGACACGATGATGATGTCCGCATCCTTCGCCAGCTCTGCAATGCGCTCAACGTTGTCGGATTCATAGATGACCGTTGCATTTTCGCCTGCGTAAGCCGCCACTGCGTCCGCAATGGTCAAGCCCTCCTGCGCGGAAGACCAGCCGCCGACCAGCGAGTCCATGTCGCCGGCGCGCGGGCCGCAGACCAAAATCGTCTGCTTCTCATTCTGTTTGAGAGGCAGGATGCCATCGTTCTTGAGCAGCGTCATCGCCTTGCGCGCCGCCTCAAGGTTCACCGCCTGATGTTCCTCGTTGCCGACAAACTGCACGGCGTACTCCACGTCGCAATAGGGATTCTCGAACACGCCAAGCTCGAACTTCGCCTTGACGATGCGCGTCGCCGCCGCCGTCAGGATGTCTTCGCTAATCTTGCCCGCGTTTGTCAGTTCTTCCATCTGGTCAATCAGGCGGATGGATTCGCCGCCGATGCCGTCCACACGGCTCTCGGTGATGCCAATCAGGATGGCTTCTTCGTCGGACACTTCTTCACCCATCATCGTGCCGCGGCCTTCCTGAATCGCCCAAATCATGCCCCAGTCGGTCTGGATGATGCCCTCAAAGCCCATTTCGTCGCGCAGCAGGTCTTGCAGCGTCGCCTTCGAGCCGATGGCGGAGTTCTCCATGTCCAGCTCCAGCGGGACAGAGTAGTACGGCATGATGGAAGCGATGTTGACTTCCAGCGCCGCATAATACGGCTTCAGGTGAATTTGCAGCGTTTCCGCGCTGGAAATGATGGGCGAGGTGTCCTTGCCCTCCATCTGCGGCCCTGCGCCGGGGAAATGCTTCATGCAGGCCACGATTGCGCCGGTGTTCAGCCCGTCGCGCCCATTCTGGAACGCAACAACCTGCGCCGTGACCATCTTCGTCACAAGGTCAGGGTCTTCGCCGAACGTCTCCATGACGCGCCCCCAGCGGGGTTCAGAGGCAATGTCGGCTTCGGGAGACAGCGTCATGCGGACGCCGATGGCGATATGCTCATCGCGGGCAATTTCCGCCAGACGGGTGACAAGGTCTTCGTCGCGGGTTGCCGCCAGCGCCAGATTATGCCCGGTAACGGTCGCGCCGGAGACGTAAGACAGGCCATGCACGGAGTCCATCGACACCAGCACCGGCACGCCCAGACGAGACCCCTCAGCATACTCCTGAATCGTGTTCATGGACACCGCAGCCGCTTCCACGCTGTTCAGTTCGCGAATCAGCAGCATGCCGATGCCTTCCTTATTGCACCACTTGTTCAGGTAGGATGGAATCTTGCCATCGGCGCGCGGCAGATACGTCGGGTGCTGCATCTGCGCAATTTTCTCGCGCACCGTCATCTGCCCGACCAAGTCCGCCGTGCGGGTGTCAGCATCCAGTCGCCAGTCCTCGTAGGGGTCAAGCGTGCCGTTGCTGTTCAAGTCGATAAACTGGTAGCCGTCAACTTCGATGATGCTCTTCACATGGGGATTGAGCGTCGGCTGGGTGTAGATTTTTTCCTCCGCCATTGCGGGAGCAGCCCACAGCCCGGCTGTAAGCGTCAGCGCACCCAGCATCGCCAGCGAGCGCCGCATCCATTTCTTAGTCAACAAGGTTCCATTCTCCTTTCACGCCAGCTTCCTTGAGGATGTTGACGATCTTATTCGCGAAATATTCCGCGTCGTGGTCACTGGACGTAGCGAACTCCTGTACCTGCGTCTGAAGGCTCATAGACGCGCTCCAAGGCAGCGCCGTGCCGTGGGTGAAGCTGGGATAGCTGCGTGTCGTGTCACTGATCAGCTCGTTCTTGAACTTAAGGGTCAGTTCGTTGTAGCAGTCATCCGGGGTATCGGTGTAGGGCGAAATAGATTCCTTCAAAGCGGAGAACCGCTGCTGAACCGGCGTGCTGGACACGTTGTACGCCCAGCGCAGACCCGCCTCGACGTCCGCCGAGTCATTGCTGACGACGAAACCGTCGATGTTCATGCCAAACCAGCCGTCCGTGCCGGGGAACGTGAAGATGCCGTAGTCCTTGCCGTATTCCTGACCCATGCTGGTCATCAGCGGCTGCATCCAAGTGCCCATAATCTGCATGGCATACGTCCCGGCGACAACCTGACCGCTCGCTTCGTACCAGTCGCGGCTGGAATGGTCGGGCGCGACGTAATCCATCAGCTTGGCGTAGGTCGTCAGCACCTTCGTCACGTCCTCGACATTATAGATGCCGTTGATGAAGTCCTGATAGATTTTAGGGTCAGTGCCCATCATGATGTCCTCGAACACCTGACACGCCGGCCAGCCCTTGCGGTCGCCGAGGTCAATCGGGTACTCGCCGTCGGGCATTTTCGCCGCCAGCTGGTCGCAGATGTCCCAGAACTCGTCCCATGTGATGTTCTCGTGATCCGGAATCGCAATCCCGTACTTCTCGAACACATGGATGTTGTAGAAGATAACATTCGTCTTGTGGATGCCAATCGGCACGACGTAGTTCTTGCCGTCGGGCGCGGTCAGCAAGTCCTTGATGCCCGGCAGGATGCGCTCGTTGAGCTTCGCGTAGTCCCACAGCTTGGACAAATCCAGCAGCATGTTCGCATCGAGGTACGGCTGAATTTCCTGACCGGGATGCGCTTGGAATGTTTCAGGGCTCTTGCCCGCCTGCTGAAGCACCTTGACCTTCATAACCATGGCGCCGCCAGCGCCGCCCGGAATGGCGTTCGACTTCGTTTTCACCTTGCCGTACGCGCCCTTGAATTCGTCGATGACGGATTCAATCGCATCCTTTTCGCCGCCAGCCGTCCACCAGTGGTAGACGTTGACTGTGCCTTTCGCAGAAACATCCTCCAGCACGGCGGCGAAATCAATGTCATCGGCGCTGCGCTTCTCGCGCTTGGCGGCAAAAGCACTGGTCGTCAGCGACGTAATTGCCAGCACACCCGTCAGCAGCAGCGCACCGAATTTTTTCAGCTTCATTGCTTGTTCCTCCTCTGAGAATACAGGGAATCTGTTACTCTTCCACGAACGTCATCGTCGCCCACAGGCTGGGGTTCTCGTCCACGTTGTGCATTGTGGGTTTGCGGTCGCGGCCGTCCAGCTGCGCGGAGTACTGCATCCGCAGACTGTGAATGCCGGGGCACGGCAGGTCAACGTCAAGGATGGAGAAGTCGAAACCAACGGTCGTGCCCGCAGCGGGAACCAGCTGCGCGATCTTATCATTGGAGAGGTTGTGCAGCGGGATCTTGCTTTCGAGGATGTAGCCGCCCATTTCCTTGTCGCGGACGGTCACGGCTTCGTAGTCGTCGAATACCAGCTCGTCGCCGTATTCACCCTGTGTCTCCCAGCCGAGATTGTCAGCGATCATGTCGCGGTCAATATAGTTGAAGAAATCATATTCGTCTGTGGACTGCACGATGCGCCAGTCGGTCGCTTCGTACGCTGTACGGTTCGGGTCGGCGTTGGGGTTGGTGCTGAAGAAGAGGATGATGGCATCCAGTTCATCCAGCGGGAAACCTTCGCGGTAGACAAACGGCGTGTCATCCCACACCTTCGCGGCGATGTAGAGGTTCTCTTCATCCCACATGGCGTAGATTTCCATCGAGCAGTCCGCTTCGCCGTCCCAGTGCTCAATCTGATCGACAATCTGCTTCTCGCTGTCAATGCGCAGGCAGCGGCTCGTGTCCCACTCGCTCAGGTCGCCGTCAATGACGACGTTCTTAGCGCGCGGGGCTTCCAGATTCGCGTCGGAATACGCCAGTGCAGCGGGGGCCGCAGCAAACATAGCCAGTGCCAGCACGGATGCGGCTGCCTTGCGAAGCCATCCAAAGTGTTTCATGTCTCGTTCCTCCCTTTCAACATCGGAAACAAACTCAATTCGCACCATAGCGGTGCTTTCGTGATTCAGTATAATCCCAGTGCCTGTTTTGAACAAGGGAAAATCCAGCACTGCTATTGGGAAAATACAAAACACAACCAAACTTCTTTATGCGCTATTCGCTTTTTGTGCGTTTCAGTCAACACGGGGTACTTTTCTTTTGCATTTTCTCTGTGCATGTGCTATACTGCTTCCATCAGCACAATGCGAAATAGAAAGGACGGCATGTATGCGAAAACTGACGTGTATGCGAATGAGCGCGAAAATGACCATCCTGTTTTCTGTGATTGCCGCCTGCATGATTGCCGTCAACTCTGTTCTGGCGACGCTCTCCGAGATACGGAACATCCTGCTGTACGAGGAAGACAACCTGAACGCGATGGCGAGCAAAATTGTCGCGGCGTTCGAGCAGAACATCACCGTCATGGGCTATGCACTGGACGGCTTGAAGCAGGATAATGACTTCATGGCTGCGCTCAATACCATCTACACATTAGGCGAAGACATGGAGACGACGTCCGAATACCATCAGGCACAGAACACGCTTTCCGCCGCGCTTTTCCATGAGCCGCTGAACGACTACTTCTATCGTATCAACGTGCTGACAATGGACGGTTTCTACCTGTCCAGCCGCTACGAAACGATTGGTCTGCTGGAAAACTACTCGGATGAGCTGCGCACCGTCATGCACCGTCTGCCCTACCTGAACGAGCGCAACCGGGGGCTGAGCCAGAAGACGCTTGTCCGCCCGCACATTGACCCGTGGTTCGTCGCGCGCCGGATTTCTATCTATACGCTGATGTGCCCTGCCGTTTATCACGGCAAACAGATCGGCTTTGTGGAGGTCAATGCGCTTTCAACCGACCTGTTCGACATTTTCTCCTCCAACGACATGGCAGGATTCCGCGCCACCGCCTACGACGCGGACGGCCGCCTGTTCCACCGCAGTTTCGATGACACCATCGACTACTCCGCCGCCGAATACGGCAGCATGACCGAGTGCAGCGACAAAAACGGCGACACCTACTACGTCGTCAAGGAGCATTGCAGCTGGCTGGGCTTCGACATTTATGCCGCCCAGCGTACCGCGGTTTTCGAGTCGTCCATCCACTCCGTCATCCTCCACCATGTGCTGGTCAGTCTGCTGGTGCTGTTCATCGCAGAAGTGTTCATCATCCTCTCGTCGCATCAGCTCAGCCGCTCGATTCTGCGCCTGACGCGCAAGGTTTCCCAGCTATCCGACCCGGCTGCAATAGCCGAGCGTCCCCTGCTGCCCGAAGAAATGCCGAAGGTCACGAACCCGCACGACGTGGAAATGCGCGAACTGGAGGACGTGTTTGACAAGCAGGTAATGGAGCTGAAAACTGCCATGCGCAACGATGCAGAACTGCGCGAGAGCAATCTCCGTTCACGGCTGAACGCGCTGCAGGCGCAGATTAACCCGCACTTCATTTACAACACGCTCAACATCATCTCCGCAAAGTCGATGGAAGCCGGAAACGAAGAGGTCATCGACATCTGCGGGAAATTCGCCCAGATGCTGCGCTACTCCACCGACCTGCGCAGCAAAACCGCGACGCTCCAGGAGGAAATCGCCCACGTTCGCAATTATCTGGCACTCGCGAAAGCTCGTTTGGAGGATCGGCTGGAATACACCATCGACATACCGGACGCTTTCTCGCATCTGACACTGCCGAAGCTCTCCCTTCAACCCATCGCGGAAAACGCCATTTCCCACGGCTATCAGGGGTCAAGCGGCACAATTCACATCACCATCTCCGGCACGGTCGATGAGGACGGCTGCCTGCACCTGCTGATTTGCGACGACGGCTGCGGCTTCGGGGAGGAAATCCTATCGCATCTGCGGGAAGAATTCAGCCGCATTGAAGCGGGTGAACTGACCGAGCCGGAAAACACGTCCGCCCATATCGGACTTGTCAACACCTATCGCCGCCTGTTCTATTTCAGCCGCGGCACAATTCGGATGCGCGTCCGCAATGACGGCGGCGCAGTGGTCGAACTGATTGAAACGCGCACCAGTGAGGAGGAAGACGATGTACACCATTCTGATCGTAGATGATGAGCGTCCCGCGCAGACGTTCATCAAAGCCATCTGCCAGAAATACTGCCCTGCGTTTGACACCATTCTGCTCTCTGGCAGCGCCGACGATGCCCTCCGGCTGATGGCGCAGCAGCACGTCCATGTGCTGGTAACGGACATCAGTATGCCGGGCATCAACGGCATCGAATTGGCGCAGCGCGTCCGGCAGCTGTATCCGCGGACACATACAGTGATTGTCTCCGGCTACGCGGAATTTGAGTTCGCGCGCGGGGCAATTCAGGCGGGCGTGGATGATTATCTGCTCAAGCCCGTGGAAATCCAGAGTTTCCGGCAAATTCTCGACCGAATCCGCGAAACGCTCGACGCGGAAGCAAATGACCTGATGGAGGAAACGCTGACTCGCCTGCTCTGCGGTGAAGCAGTCGATGAGCCGCTGCTCTGCTCTCTGTTTTCCAGCCGTATGATGCGCTTTGCGCTTGTCCGACAGGGCAATTTGTTCACCGTACGCTTCGCAAAATTCCGCACCGCGCAGCTTCGGCAGGTGCATCAGGCGGGCTGGATTGCGTTTTATGGGCGCGATGAACAGGAAACCATTCTCCTGCGCAGCAGTGCCGACCGGCAGAAGCGTTTCCCCGACGAGCTGTCCGACCTGCTTAAAGCCGACTTCCCGGATCTGCCCTGTACGGCGATTTACGCGCCGGAAGATGCCGACATTCTCACCTTGCCGCAGTTTTTGAGCCGCGCTGCAGGGCGCATGGTGAATACCGTTGTCATCGGCAAGGGGCAGCTTGTTCCGCTGAACGCACCGCAAAGTGCCTTACAGCCGTCCGTCCTGTCCGCTGCGACAAAAAAGCGCCTTGCGTCATTCGTCGAAACAGGCAATACACGGATGCTGAAAGAGCTGTTTGTGTCCCTTGCAATCGAGTGGAATCAGAATGCCCTGCCGCAGATTCAGGCGGAAGACCTGTGCTATCAGCTGATTCTGTACACGGCGGACTTGGGCGTTCCCGGCCCCAAAAGGAAGCGCGAGCAGATTCTGCGCGAGGCAAACGAACTATACGGCAGCGCCTCCTCCTACGGCGACCTGCTGGCGAGCCTGTACTCCCTGATTTTTGAGGAAGGGTTCATCCGCGACAAGAACGTCAGCGCAAACGAGCTGTGCGAATACACACTGAATTACATTCGCGAAAACTACGCCCAGCCGCTGAGCATCCCGCGTATCTGCACCGATGTTGGCATCAGCCAGACGTACCTGTCGCGCCTGCTGCGCAAGTATGCCGGAACGACGTTCAACACCTTCCTAACGCAGTGCCGCATGGACGCCGCGAAGCAGATGCTGCGTGAACATCCGGATATTCTGCTGCATGAAGTGGCGGCGTGCGTCGGGTATGACGACCAGTCGTATTTCAGCAAGATTTTCCGCAATGAAACAGGCATGACGCCATCGCAGTATGCTGCGACGTTTGCGGCAGATGCGCCGATTCAGCCGCCGAAAACGTGATTTTTCCTTTTTGCCGCCAATCAACTGGCGGCTTTTTGCTTCTCATCCGTTTTTCATTGCGGAAAAAAGCGTCACTTTTGCCCGTTCCCCTTGCAAATCAAGCAAAAATCGGCTATGATAAGATTGTGGTATTTTGAGCCTGTGATAAGGCTTTTGACGGAGGGATTTCAGCGTGTCCGATAGATTATCGAAGATTCGCAATTTCTGCATTATCGCCCATATTGACCATGGCAAGTCCACGCTGGCTGACCGCATTCTGGAAACGACGGGCGTTTTCCAGAAGCGCGAGATGGTGGAGCAGATTCTGGACAGCATGGAGCTGGAACGCGAGCGCGGCATCACCATCAAGTCCAAGGCGGTGCATATGCACTATACCGCCAAGGACGGCAAAACCTACACGCTCAACCTGATTGACACGCCCGGCCATGTGGACTTCACCTACGAAGTCAGCCGTGCGCTGGCGGCGTGCGAGGGCGCGCTGCTGGTGGTGGACGCGACGCAGGGCATTGAGGCGCAGACGCTGGCGAACTGCTATATGGCGCTCGACCATGACCTCGAAATCATCCCGGTCATCAACAAAATTGACCTGCCCAGCGCACAGCCGGAAGAAGTCCGGCAGGAAATTGAGGACGTCATCGGGCTGGATGCGTCCTATGCGCCGTGCGTGAGCGCGAAAACCGGTCTGAACATCGATCAAGTGCTGGAAGCAGTTGTGAATTACGTTCCCGCGCCGCAGGGCGACGAGAACGCGCCGCTGCAGGCACTGATTTTCGATGCGTTCTACGACAACTACCGCGGGGCAATCTGCTTCATCCGCGTCAAGCAGGGCACAATCCGCACGGGAATGCGGATGCGCATGATGGCGACGGGCGGCGAGTTCGACATTGTGGAAGTCGGCACGTTCGCGCCGAGCTATCAGCCGTGCGACGAATTGAAAGCGGGCGACGTGGGCTATGTCGCAGCCTCCATCAAGGATGTGCGTGAAACCCGCGTCGGCGACACAATTACCGACGCCATGAATCCGGCGGATTGCCCCCTGCCCGGCTATCGGCAGGTGACGCCGATGGTCTACTGCGGCGTGTATCCGGCGGACGGCGCGGACTATCCGGCGCTCAAAGATGCGCTGGAGAAGCTGCGCATGAACGACGCTTCCCTTTCTTTTGACCCGGAAACGTCCGTCGCACTGGGCTACGGCTTCCGCTGCGGCTTCTTGGGGCTGCTGCACATGGACATCATCACCGAGCGGCTGGAGCGCGAATGGGATTTGAACCTCGTCACCACCGCGCCGAGCGTCATCTACCGCATCACGAAAACCGATGGCACGGTGCTGATGTGCGACAACCCGATGGCGCTGCCGCCCATTGGCGAAATTGCCATGATGGAAGAGCCGTTCGTCCACGCGGAAATCTTCACGCCGCAGGACAGCGTCGGCACGATTATGGACTTGTGCCAAGATCGGCGTGGCATCTTCCTCGACATGCAGTACGAGGGTACGCGCGTCAAGCTGAATTACGACATTCCGCTCAACGAAATCATCTTCGACTTTTTTGACCAGATTAAGAGCCGCAGCCGCGGATACGCCTCGTTCGACTACGAATTCAAGGACTACCGCGAGAGCCAATTGGTCAAGCTGGATATTCTGCTCAACGGCGAAATCTGCGACGCGTTCTCCATCATCGTCCACCGCGACAAGGCGTACGGGCGCGGGCGTTCCATCTGCGAGAAGCTCAAAGACGTCATCCCGCGGCAGATGTTCGAGATTCCGATTCAGGCGGCCATCGGCGGCAAGGTCATCGCGCGTGAAACCGTCAAGGCGATGCGTAAGGACGTGCTGGCAAAGTGCTACGGCGGCGACATCAGCCGAAAGAAAAAGCTGCTGGAAAAGCAGAAAGAGGGCAAGAAGCGAATGCGGCAGTTCGGCACAGTGCAAGTGCCCAGCGAGGCATTCCTTGCCGTGCTGAAGATGGACAGCAACTGACGCTGTCAGGAGGAAAAAACATGCTGTACCGCAAGGCTCAGGTCAGCGACCGTTGGCTTCGGGCGCCGCTCCAAGCGCCCACTGCGCTGCATCAGCCGCTTTCCTACATTTCCCGCAGCCATATTGCCGACGTGTTTGCGTCGCAGGAGAACGGGCGAAAGGACATTTCCGTCTGCTTCACGGGGCATCGGGCGATTCCGCCGCAGGAGCTTCCTGCGCTGACAGAGCGGCTTGACCGGGTGCTGGAAGCACTGTATCAGCACGGGTTTCGGGATTTTATCTGCGGCGGCGCGCTGGGATTTGACACGCTGGCAGCGCAGCGCATTCTGCTGATGCGGACGCACCATGCGGATGTTCGGCTTCGGCTGGCGATTCCGTGCAGCACGCAGTCCTCACGATGGAAAGCGTCGGATTGCCTGATTTACGAGCAGCTGCTGTATGCCGCCGACGAGACAGTTGTCCTCTCCAGCCACTACTATGAGGGCTGCATGTACATGCGGAATCGGTACATGGTGGACAACAGCGCATTTTGCGTCTGCTACCTGAATCGGCAGAAGGGCGGCACGATGTACACCGCGCTCTACGCCATGCAGGAGGGGCTTCCGCTGCTGAATTTGGCAATCGCCAGCGACTGCGAGCGCCTGATTCAGAAAACAAAGGTATGAAAAAAGCAGGGGGAATGCTTGTTTCCCCTGCTTTTTATACTAATTCGATTCTAAAACATGGCATCGAGCATAGCAGATTTTTCGTTCCGGCAAAGCTGAGTGAAGCGAGGCGTACTGGAGGTACGCGCGAGCGGAACGAAGCAAAGCCGGGGCGGAAAAGATGCTGTGCGAATGACATGCTTTAGATGGGAATTAGTATTATCACGGTTTTGATGTCTCTGCCGTTTTTTCGCCTTCCTCCATCGCTTTGAGCTTGAGCAGGCGCTCGTCATGCTCTTCTTCCACCTTGATTTCCCAGTGCAGCAGCAGCGTCAGCACACCGCGCAGCGCAATGACCGCACCCAGAATCAGCAGTTCCGTCCATTCTCGGACGATGACCGTGCGCAGCACTTCGCCGCCGAGCTTGAATTCCAACGCAAGCGCAATGCCCTGCGCCAATTCAAGCCGGAGATGCTCATCGTGCTTGAAGTAGCTGACGACTCCCTTCATCGCCGTGATAATCAGAATAGCGATGCCCGCCAGCTCCGCCAGTACAATGCCCAATTCTGCTGAATAATGTACCAGTTTTTCCAGAAAACTGATGATGGTATCCATTTTCGCACACCCCCTTTGCCACTTTTTCTATTGTAGCGGATTTTTCCGCGTTTGAACAGTCCTTTACAGGTGATTTGAATGGAAATTTACTTGCACGTTCCCTATTGTCGCCAAAAATGCCGCTACTGCGACTTCGCTTCCTTCCCCCATGCGGAATCTACACAGCGTGCCTATGTGGATGCGGTGCTGACCGAAGCCGCGTCGCAGGCGGCGAAACTCCCGCATGGCGCGATGGAAACCGCGTATTTAGGCGGAGGCACGCCGTCGATTCTGCCGCCAGAACTGCTGACGCAGCTATTGGAGGGCGTTACAGCGCATTTTCCCCTTGCGCCTGGTGCGGAATTTACGTCCGAGGCGAACCCCGGCACGCTGACCCACGAGTGGCTTGATGCGGCGCTGAACTGCGGTATCAATCGCCTGTCAATGGGGATGCAGGCGGCCCAGCCGGCACTGCTGAAGATGCTGGGGCGCATCCACGACTTTACACAAGTGCAGCAGAGCGTCGAACTCGCGCGGCACGCCGGATTCCAGCACATCAGCCTTGACCTCATGTTCGGGCTGCCCGGTCAGACAGTCAGCATGTGGCGTGAGACGTTGGAGAAGGCGCTGTCGCTGAATCCGGAGCATTTGTCCTGCTACGGGCTGATTCCTGAAGAAGGTACGCCGCTGTACCGCGACTTGCAGACCGGGCAGTTGACCCTGCCGGACGAGGACGACGAGCGCCGCATGTACGACCTGACGCTTGATCTGCTGGCGCAATCAGGCTTTCAGCAGTACGAAATCAGCAATTTCGCGCGCCCCGGCTGCGAATGCCGCCACAACATCGGTTATTGGCAGCAAGTGCCGTATATCGGGCTGGGCGTGTCGGCGGCGTCGTATCTGCCCGCGAAGAACGGGATGTGCCGCCTGACAAACCCACGCACGCTGCCCGCGTATCTGCGGATGGTGCAGTCGCAGGACGATTCGCTGCGAGAGCGGGAGTTCATCTCAAAAACCGACGGTCGGTTTGAAACGCTGATGCTGGGGCTGCGGATGACCTGCGGCGTCAGCGAATCGGAATTTCAGGAGCGGCACGGCGTTTCGCTGGACGCGCTGTACGGCGAGAAGCTGCGGAAATTCGAGCATGAAGGACTGCTTCAGCACAAAACCGACCGATGGTCGCTGACGCGTCGCGGGATGGACGTGCAGAACGCGATTCTTGTAGAACTGATGGATGACTGACCGGCGACCTCCGGCGGGTGTTTTTCCCGACCGGAGGTCTTTTTTTGTTTGCCTCTTTTTCAAAGAAACCGACGGTCGGTTTTTTTCTCATTGCTCCTTGATGCCCTTTGCCATCCGGTAGGCTTCGTCATACAGCACATTCTGGCTCGCCAGCGGCGTTTTCGTGCCGGGATAGCGGCGGGTGTAGCTGCCGTCGGGCTGCTGGTCGCGTGCCTGTACGTTGTCGTGCCACATGACATCGAAGATGTGGTCAATGCGGCGTTTCACGTCGTCCTGCAGAATCGGGGTTGCCACCTCGACGCGGCGCAGGGTGTTGCGTGTCATCCAGTCTGCCGAAGCAATGTAGTAGCGCGCTGCATCGCCATCGCCGAAAATGTAGATGCGGCTGTGTTCAAGGAATCGTCCGACGATGCTGATGATATGCACATTGTCGGTCAAGCCGGGCACGCCCCCGCGCAGGCAGCAGATGCCGCGCACAATCATTTCGACCTGCACGCCCGCCTGACTCGCCTCGACGAGCTTGTCAATCAGCATCTTGTCCGTCAGGCTGTTCATCTTCAAGCGGATCAGCCCCTTCTGCCCCGCCTTCGCCTTGCTGATTTCGCCGTCAATCATGTCAATCAGCTTATCTTGCAGGCAGTGCGGCGCGACCAGCAGCACGGACATGTGGTCTACTGTTTCGCCCAGCATCAGCGCTTGGAAAACCTGCAATGCCTCTTCGCCGATTTCGTCGCGCGCGGTGATGTAGCTCAGGTCGGTATACAAGCGGCTGGTCTTCTCGTTGTAGTTGCCCGTGCCGATCTGCGTGATGTACTGAATGCCCTCATCCGTTTTGCGCGTAATCAGGCAGAGTTTGGAATGAACCTTGAGTTTATCAACACCGTAGATGACGTGGCAGCCCGCACGTTCCAATCGGCGGCTCCACTCGATGTTGTTTTCTTCGTCAAAGCGGGCTTTCAGCTCCACCAGCACGTCCACCTGCTTGCCGTTTTCGGCGGCTTCCACCAGCGCTTCCACAACCTTCGAGTCGCGCGCGAGGCGATAGAGCGTCATGCGGATGGAGACGACCTGCGGGTCATTCGCCGCTTCGGACAGCATTCGCAGGAACGGGCGGATGCTCTGGTAGGGATAGTGCAGCAGCACATCCTTTTCCAGAATCTGCTCCATCACCGGGCGATTGTCCACGATATCCGGCGTTGCCTGCGGATGACGCGGCGCGTAAAACAGTTCCGCATGGCTGCGCAGTTTATCCTGAATATTAAACAGAAAGCTAATATCCAGCGGCGTATCGTACTCGTAGACGCGCGCGGTGTCCAGTTTCAGCTGGTCGCACAGCTTCTCAATGATGTCGTGCCCAATCTTGCGGCTCAGCTCCAAGCGCACCGGGCAGAGTTTCTGGCGCAGGCGCACGACTTCCGCCATGTGGTCGCGATAGTTGAGGTCTTCGTCGTATACGCTGTCCGCATCAATGTCGGCGCTGCGGGTAATGCGCGCAAGCGTCTTGCTTGCGATGCGGTAGCTCCCGAAAAGCAGCGGCAAGTAGTGCAGAATCAGCTCCTCCGAGAGGATATAGCAGCCCGTGCGCTCCGGTACCTCAATCAGGCGCGGGAACATATTCTCCCCGCACGGAACGATGCCGATTTTTTCCTTCTCGCTTCCCGTGCGCAGGACGGCGACGGCATAAATCTCCTTGTTTTTGAGGAACGGGAACGTCTGCTTTTTGCCCACGACATAGGTCGAAAGCAATGGCAGATAGTCTTCACGGAAGATTTTCGCCAGATACTGCTCGCTTTCCGGGCTGATTTGGCGGAAGTTGACGATGCTGATGCCCTCGTCCTCCAGCTTCTTCAGCACATCGGCATACGTCCGGTCGCGGCGGTCGCACAGCGTGCGGATGCGGCTGACGGCAGCGTCAATCTGCTCGCCGGGGGTCATGTTCGTCTTGTTCTCGCGTGCCTCCTTATCCAGCAGCATCTGGTCATGCAGGCTGCCGATGCGCACCATGAAAAACTCGTCCAGATTGCTCTGGAAAATCGAGAGGAACGACAGACGCTCGCACAGCGGTACGCGCTCATCCTCCGCCTCTTCCAGCACTCGCTCGTTGAACCGCAGCCACGAAAGCTCGCGGTTTTCCGTGCAAGTCAGCATATTGTCCATCCTGTTTTGCCCCTTTCCATCAGTTCATTGCAATATCTGCCAATTTATCGCGATAATTGCGCAGCGCTTCCGCTTCCACTTGCTGACGCTCTGCCGCCAATTTTGGGTTTTCCCGCAGTCGCTTCATGCACTTCGCAGCTTCATCCAGCAGCTTCACGTCACCGTCAAGCAGGAAATCCGCCATCATTTCGCCAGATTGCCGCGTACCCATCAGGTCGCCCGGCCCACGAAGCTCCAAGTCTTTCTGCGCGACGATGAAGCCGTCATTCGTCTGCGTCAGGATGCGCAATCGCTCATTTTCCGCTGCCAGCAGGAAGCACCAGCTTTCCGCTGATCCGCGCCCGACGCGCCCGCGCAGCTGATGCAATTGGCTGAGCCCGAAGCGCTCGGCATTCTCAATCACCATGACACTCGCGTTCGGCACGTTCACACCGACTTCGATGACCGTCGTGGACACGAGGACATCGAGATTTCCGGCGGAAAACTCGCTGAGCACCTGCGCTTTTTCGTCCGCGGGCTGTGCGCCCCACGTCAATCCGACGCGAAGCCCCGACAATTCGCCGTTTTTCAGCGCGTCGAACGTCGCCTGTGCACTGCGAACGTCCTCCATCATCTCGCTGTCCTCAACCAGCGGGCAGACCACATACGCCTGATGCCCTTTCAGCACCTCCTGCCGCAGGAAGCCGTACATCCCGGCGCGCTTCTCTTCCGGCACGACTCGCGTCTTGACCGGCGTGCGCCCCGGCGGCAGCTCATCGACGATGGACACATCAAGGTCGCCATAGAGAATCAGCGCAAGCGTGCGCGGAATCGGCGTTGCGGACATGACGAGCACATGCGGCGCTTTTGTGCCGTCCGCGCCTTTCTGCTGCAAGGTCGAGCGCTGCATCACACCGAAACGGTGCTGCTCATCCGTCACAACCAGTCCGAGCTTTTGATACGCCACCTTTTCGCTGATCAGCGCGTGCGTCCCGAACACTGCCTGATATTCCCCGTTTGCGCAAGCCTCCTGCGCCTCCCGCTTCGCCTTCGGACGCATCGAGCCGATCAGCAGGCCGCAGTGGATGCCCAGCGGTTCCAGCATTGCCTTGGCGGATTCGTAGTGCTGGCGCGCGAGAATTTCCGTCGGCGCCATCATCGCCGCCTGGTATCCGCAGGCGCATGTCATGGCAATCGCCCCGAACGCCAGCGCGGTTTTGCCGCAGCCGACATCGCCCTGCACGAGGCGGCTCATCGCCCGGTCACACCGCAAATCCGCCGCGATTTCCTCCAAGACGCGCTTCTGCGCCCCGGTCGGCGGGAACGGCAGCGTCTGCCAGAATTTTTCCGGCGCATCAGGCGGAATCGGCAGTGCCGTGCCATCCGCCTTATGTCCGCGCAGCAGCCCCAGCGCCGCCTGATACATCAGCATCTGCTCAAACGCCAGCCGCCGCCGCGCCAGCCGCAGATTCTCCACATTCAGCGGGAAATGCGCCTGCCGGATGGCGAAATTCAGCTCACACAGCTGATGGCGGATGCGCAGGTCGTTCGGCAGCGTCTCCGGACAGCAGTCATCGACCTGTTCCAGCGCCTGCTGCATCATTTCGCGGAAGGACTTCGCCGGAATCCCCTTCACAGCGCGGTACACCGGCAGGATACACGGCTCCGTCACCCGCTGCGCATTTTGGAGCACGGGTTTTCCCCGGCTCTGCCCCATACGCCCGAAGAGCATAACGGTCTGCCCGACCGGTAGGTTCTGCATCATCCACGGTTGATTATACCACACCAGCGGCAATTTTCCGCTGTCATCCCGGAGGTATGCCGTCACTCGCGTCAAGCCGTTGAAGCGGCTGAGCTTCGGTGCGTCCTGCACAACACCCATCACCAGCACCTCGCCGCCGTTTGCGTCCGCGCAGGGAATCGGGTGTGTTCTGTCCTCGTAGCGCTGCGGAAGAAAATACAACAAATCGCGCAATGAGCAGACGCCCACTGCGCGAAGGGATTCCAGCCGGGTTGGGCCAATGCCCTTGATGGCGGAAAGCTCCATTTGCTTTTTACTCCACAGAAATCAGATAGTAATACAGCGGCTGACCGCCCAGCAGGCAGTCCACATCGCAGTTCGGATACTGCTCGGCGATTTCCGCCGCTACCTGCTCCGCGTCTTCCTTCGTCGTATCCGCGCCGTAGTAGACGGTAATCAGCTCCGCATCATCCGTCACAACCGCTTTCATCATGTCCAGCACAACGTCATGCACGGAATTGCCGCAATACTCAATCTTGCCGTTGTGCATCCCGATGATGTCACCCTTGTGAATCTGCACGCCGTTGTACTCGCTGTCGCGCACCGCGTACGTTACCGTACCGGTCTTGACGTGCTCCGCCGCTTCCGCCATGCGCTTGGCGTTCTCCTCGCCGGACACGTCGTCTTGGAACGCGACCGCCGCGGCAATGCCCATCGCCACGTTCTTCGTGGGGATGACGTGCACTTCCTTCTCCGCCAGTTCCGCCGCCTGATTCGCCGCGAAAATGACGTTGCCGTTGTTCGGGAACACGAACACGCACTTGGCGTTGACCTGATTGATGGCGTTCAGAATGTCATCCACCGACGGGTTCATCGTCTGACCGCCCTCGACCACCACATCCACCGTCAAATCACGGAAGATGCTGGAGAAACCGTCGCCCAGCGACACTGCCACCATGCCAAATTCCTTCGCGGGTTCAGCAGGGGCTTCCACCGCTGCGGGCGCCTTCTCCGCCTCCAGCGCACGCTTGCGCGCCAGCATGTTGTCCACCTTCACATTCACCAGTTCGCCCAGCTCAATGCCATACTGGATAGCGTTGCCAGGGTCGTTGGTGTGCACATGCACCTTCGTCTCAGTCAGGTCGCCCGTCACCTTGACGCAGTTGCCAATGCGGTTCAGGCGGCGGCGGAAGGAATCCACGTCGCCCTCGGTGCAGTCCTCGCGGAAGTTCACGATGTCGTACTCCGTGCAGTAGGCATAAGGCAGATCGCCGGACAGGTCGTGAATGTCCTCTTCCACCTGACTATCGCCCGCCAGCAGCGCCGCCGGGTCAGCAATTTCCTCGCCGCGCATGACCGCCGCATAGCCGGTGTAAATCAGCATGAGGCCGCGTCCGCCGGAGTCGACCACGCCCGCCGCTTTCAGGGGCGGCAGCATGTCAGGCGTGCGCTTCAAAATCGCCTCGCCGCTGGTCAGAATGACGTTCATCAGCCCATCGTAGTCATCGGGATTGCTCTCGGTGTACTTGATGGCGTCCTCCGCAATGACGCGCGCGACGGTCAGAATCGTGCCCTCCTTGGGCTTCATGACCGCCTTGTACGCCTTGTCAGAGCCCGCCTTCAATGCCTGTGCGAACTGCACGGGGGTAATCTTCTCCACGCCCTTCAAGGACGTCGCGAAGCCGCGCAGCAGCTGGGACGTGATAACGCCAGAGTTGCCGCGCGCGCCCTTGAGCGCACCCTTCGAAATGGCAGCAGCCGCCTCGTCCGCGCGCAGGTACTCCTGCGCATTGACCTCGCGAGTCGCGCTCTGCATGGTCAGGGACATATTCGTCCCCGTATCGCCGTCCGGGACAGGGAAAACGTTCAGCGCGTCCACCGCTTCCCGGTTCTTTTCGAGCAGTGCCGCACCCGCGACGACCATGTCGCGCAGCAGCAGCCCGTCAATGGTTTTATGCTGTATCAAAGGTAAATTCCTCCTACCTGCTTTCGGCGCCAGTTCCTTGGAACTGCTGCCGTGTGGCTTTCCTGCATTACACGCGGATACCTTCCACGGAGATGTTGACCTTGCGAACCTTTACGCCCGTCATGCTTTCCAGCTTGTAGCGCACGGTATCGACAATGGTCTTGCACACCTCGGCAATGGAGATGCCGTATTCCACGATGATGAACAGATCGACGTCCAGCATATCGCCAACACTGCGAATCTGCACGCCCTTGGAGAGGTTTTCCCTTCCCAGCCATTCGACGATGCCATCCTTGGCACGCTTGGAGGACATGGCGACGATGCCGTAGCATTCCAGCGCCGCGTATCCCACGACTTTGAGCAGGACATCCTCCGTAATATAGATTGTTCCGATGTCGTTCTTGATTTTGCAATCCATAGTAGTCGACCTCCTTCATCCAGGGGCTTCCCAGCTTTTGTCCTCGCGGACACGATAAATGCACCCATAGCTGGGTCAGAGTATAGTATACAGGATTTTAGCGGAAATGGCAAGACTTTTTCGGCCCGTTTCACAAAAATGCCGTCAGAAATTCCAGAAAAAGCGCCGACATGTGTCGATTTCGTGAACATTTCTTGCAGATTGTGTGATTTTCCCGCCTTTGCGATACCGCCTGACCAAAAATTTTCCCCTTGACAAGCGGGAAAAACCGTGCTATCATGCACCCATCAGGGCAATGAGGAGACGGGTCATCCGCTTCTGCGGCGCAGGCAGAGAGCTTCCGGGCGGTGTGAGGAAGCAGGCGGCGCATAGGGTGACGTACAGCTCCGAGCCATCCGCTGAAACCGCGTCTGCGCGGCGGGTAGGCGGCATCCGGTGCGCCGGTTACAGCGTGCGAGGAATGACTGTTCCTCCTTGAGGGCTGTTTGCAGCCAGACGGAAGTGGTACCGTGGCATTTTGTCACCTTCCCCGGATTTTGTCCGGAGAAGGTGTTTTTTATTCTTATTCTCTGAAAGTAGTAAGGAGTGATTGGATTATGGCGCTTGATTCCCTGCGTTTCGCGCACCGCTTCGACCAGATCAGCGGCAGCGCCATTCGCGAAATCTTCAAGATGATTGCCAAGCCCGGCATGATTTCCTTCGCGGGCGGCAATCCGGCGGCATCGGCGCTGCCCGATGCGGAATGCGCCGAAATCGCCCGCGACGTGCTGCAAAAGGACGGCAAGCGCATCCTGCAATATGGCGCGACAGAGGGGTATCCGCCGCTGCTGGAAAGCCTGCACGCCTATGTGGAGCAGCAGCTTGGGTGCGCCGTGCCTGCGGTGCTGCCCGTCACCGGCTCCACGCAGGCGATGGATTTGCTCTGCAAGGCACTGATTGACCCCGGCGACGTGATTCTGGTGGAGAACCCGTCGTTTCTGGGCAACATGCAGTGTATGCGGCTGTATCAGGCAACGCTGGTGCCGGTAGAGAGCGACGAGCACGGGATTATCCCGGAAAAGCTCGAAGAAGCGATGCGCCAGTATCACCCAAAGCTGCTTTACACCATCCCGACGTTCCAGAATCCGACGGGCATCACGCTCTCCGCCGACCGCCGCAAGCCCATTGCGGAACTCGCCGCGAAGTACCACGTCGTCGTGGCGGAAGACGACCCGTACCGCGACCTGCGATATGCCGGAGAAGCATGCCCATCCATCAAATCCTTCGACAAGGATGGCTGGGTCGTTTTCCTTGGCTCGTTCAGCAAGATTATCAGCCCCGGTCTGCGTGTCGGATTCATGGCGGGCGATGCGGGCATCCTGCGCAAATGCACCGTCGGCAAGCAGTCCACCGACGTCCACACGGCAAACCTTACACAGGCGATTGTGGATCAGTACCTGCGGCGCGGTCTGCTGCCCGACCACATCAAGCGCATCTGCCGCAGCTACAAGGCGCAGCTGGATGCTATGCTGAGTGAACTTTCGACCTTTCCCGAAGGCACGACGTACACGCGCCCGGACGGCGGCCTGTTCATCTTCGTGACGCTGCCGGAGGGCATCGACGCAAAGGAACTGCTGGAACAGGCGGTAGAGCGTCACGTCGCCTACGTCCCCGGCACGCACTTCTTCTGCGACGGCGGACACGAGAATACGCTGCGCCTGAACTTCTCCAACTCCAGCATCGCGCAAATTCACGAGGGCATGAGCACCCTGCGGGAGATTTTCGCGCAGGCGCTGGCGAAATGACACTGTTTCCCCTACTACTTAATATATAGGAGGTTCCCCATGCACATTCTTGACGTTTTGAAAGAGCGCGGCTTCATCGCCCAGACCACCTTTGAGGACGAACTGTACAAGCAGCTCGAAGAACCGACCACCTTCTACGTCGGCTTCGATCCGACCGCTGATTCCCTCCACATCGGGCATTACATCCCGATTATGGCGATGGCGCACATGCAGCGCGCGGGACATCGTCCGATTGCGCTGATGGGCGGCGGCACGGCGATGATCGGCGACCCGTCCGGCAAGACCGACATGCGCAAGATGATGACCGTCGAGACGATTGACCACAACGTCGAGTGCATCAAGCAGCAGATGAGCCGTTTCCTTGATTTCTCCGACGACAAGGCAATTATCGTCAACAACGCGGACTGGCTGCGCAACCTGAACTTCATCGAATTCATGCGCGACATCGGCGCGATGTTCTCCGTCAACAAGATGCTGACTGCTGACTGCTACAAGACGCGCATGGCGACCGACAACGGTCTGTCCTTCCTCGAATTCACCTACATGCTCATGCAGTCCTACGACTTCCTGGAGCTGTTCCACCGCTACGGCTGCCGGCTGGAAATGGGCGGCAACGACCAGTGGAGCAACATGCTTGGCGGCGCGGACCTGGTTCGCCGCAAGGACAGTGAAAAGGCGTTCGCCTGCACGTTCCAGCTGCTGCTGACCCACGACGGCAAGAAGATGGGCAAGACCGAGAAGGGCGCGCTGTGGCTTGACCCGAACAAGACCTCCCCGTTCGACTTCTACCAGTACTGGCGCAACGTTGATGACGCGGACGTGGAAAAGTGCCTTGGCTTGCTGACCTTCCTGCCGATGGACGAAGTGCGCCGTCTGGGCGCGCTGCAAGGCAGCGAAATCAACGAGGCGAAGAAGGTGCTGGCATTCGAGGTGACGAAGCTGGTGCACGGCGAAGAAGAGGCGCAGAAGGCCGCCGATGCCGCTGCCGCACTGTTCGCGGGCGGTGCGTCTGCCGCGAATGTCCCCTCCTTCACGCTGACGCGGGACGAATTCGCCGCCGACAGCCGCGTGACGACCATGCTGGTCAAGTCCGGGCTGTGCAAGAGCCAGAGCGACGCGCGCAATCAGGTGAAGGCGGGTGCGGTACTGGTGGCGGACAAGAAGGTGGATGACCTGAACGCCACGCTGGCGGAAAGCGACGTCCCCGCAGATGGTCTGCTGATTCAGAAAGGCAAGAAGAACTTCCGCCGCCTGTTCCTCGCATGAGTGCCATGAACCCCTATCGGACGCTCCGGCAGTTCGCCAGCGACGAGTTCATCATCAACAAAAGCCGCTTCATTGGCTATGCCGCGCCGTGCGAAACGGAGGCGGAGGCGCTTGCTTTCCTGCAATCCATCCGCACAAAGCACAAGGACGCCACGCACAACTGTTATGCCTACATCATCGGGCAGAACGCGGGCATCATGCGCTATTCAGACGACGGCGAGCCGGGCGGCACGGCAGGGCTGCCGATGATGGAGGTATTGAAGCATCAGGGCGTAGTCAACTGCTGCTGCGTGGTCACGCGCTATTTCGGCGGCGTGCTGCTGGGCGCGGGCGGGCTGGTGCGCGCGTACACGCAGGGGGCGGTCATCGCGCTCAAGGCGGCGCAAGTCGTCGAGATGCTGCCCTCGTGCCAGTACCTGTGCGAAGTCGCCTATCCGCTGTGGGACAAGGTGCAGTACGCGCTGAAAAGCCTGCCCGCGCAATTGCTGAGCAGTGAGTTCACGACCGCCGTCGGCTTCACGCTGCTGATTCGCCAGACGGACGTGCAATCTGTCCTGGACACGCTGACCCGCGTCACCGACGGGCGCATTGAGACGCTGCTGGAGGAAGAATCCTACCGTGCGTGGGACAGCGAAAGCAAATAACCGATTTTACCCGGAAATCGTTCTGATTCAGAACAGTTTTCGGGTTTTTGCTTGACCTTTTTCAGCATTCCTGCTATGATGTTTTCATAAATACTGGGACAAGGAGAAAGGCATATGACAAGGAAGCGTCCCGCGCAGGAGCTTCAGAAGGATGTGCTGGTTCGCGCAAGCGACATGGGGCAAGGGCGCTCGGATTATGAGGCGTTCCACACGCTGTCGCCCTCCATCCACCTGCGCGAAATCCACACGCATGATTTCTTTGAGCTGTATATTCACCTAAACGGCTTTCCCCGCCTGTATGTGGACAACAAAATCGTCACGCTCCAGCGCGGCAGCCTGATGATTTTCCCGCCATTCGTCATGCACGGCATAATCTCGCAGGACGCCATCCGCAACTACGAGCGAGTGGTGCTGTTCATCTCCTCCGGGATGCTGCACCAGCTGGGGCAGGGACTTCTGCCGCTGGAGCAGCGCCTTTTGGACTGCACGCGCCGCACCGGGTATCATTATCAGCTGGATGAAGCGGCGCTTTCGCTGTGTACATCATGCATTGACCGCGTGGCGCGGAACACGGGCGACGGGCGCCCCGAATCGCGCTTGGCGGATTATGCCGCGATGACCGAGTTTCTGCTGCAAATCCTCCGCGTGACGCAGGAAGCACCGACGCCGCAGAGTACCCAGCCCTCGCCGGACACCATGCAGCGCGTAATGGCGTACATCAACGAGCATTACGCCCAGCCGCTGACGCTGGAGGAAATTGCGGACGCGTTCTTCATCAGCAAATCGTACCTGTCACACGAGTTTGTCCGCTACACGAACACGTCGGTGTACGAGTACATCCAGTTCCGGCGCATCTGCGGCGCGAAGCTGCTGATTGCCTCCGGCGTATCGCTGACGGAAGCTGCGTTTCAGAGCGGGTTCAATTCGTATTCTTCGTTTCTGCGCACTTTTCGCAAAACAGCAGGCATTTCGCCGACGGATTTCCAGCGAAATCTTGGCAAATAGCTTTTGCATTGTCGAATGCGGATAATTTTTTCCCAGATACATCTGCACGATTTGCATAGTAGCGTGGACAATTTGCATAGACGCGCCGCCCTTTCTCCGCTATAATGAGGGTAACTTCCGGATGAGGCAATGCAGCCGCCTCCTCCCGGACAATGTGTAAAGGTTCGGCTGAAAGAAAAAAGGAGGATCTCTATGAAACGTTTTTTCCCGTTGCTGCTCGCTGCCATCATCGGGCTGCTGCCGCTGATGAGCGCCTGCGCTGAAGCGCCGCTGGATGGGTATCCCGGCATTGATGAGCTGCCCGCCATCGACACAATCAACAATCCGTTTGAGTTTTTCGACGTGAAGAATGACCCGAACGGCGACGGCATTGTGACCGACATCACCGAATGGGAAGCGCGCCGCACCGAAATCCGCGATTTGATCCAGCACTACTGGCTGGGCTACCGCTGGGAAACCGCGGCGGAGGACGTGTCTGGCAAGTACGAGATTGTCTACGAGGACAACACTGCGTCCTACGGCGGCTTCTATGGAATTTGGGGCGCTTGCGTCTTCAACCTCGGCGACGAGTTCCGCAAGTTGTCCGCTGCGCTGCTGGAAGGTGAAGTGACGGTGGGCGACAAGACGTTCGGCCCGGCATCCACCAAGGCGGAAGCCAAGCAGCTTGCCATCGAAGCGTGGAACGCGGGCTACTCCGTCCACTACATCGGCGAACCGCCGTGGGGCACGGAAGGCGACGCGGTGTTCGTGAACACCACCGGCGCGATTACCGAGGAAACCATCCCCGCCCGTGTGCGCCCCGTGTATCAGGCGGTCATTACCATCACGAATCCGGAAACGGGCGCAAAGGCGAGCTTCGCTGCGAAGCTGAATGTGCCCACGGATGCGCAGATTCTGGCGGCTTGGGGCGAAGAGAAGGAGCAAGTGCCGTTCGTGATTGATATCGGCGGTACCTCCGCATTCTCTGCTGCGAACCTGAACGGACAGGGCTACGGTCTGGTGACGTTCAAAGCCACTGCCATTTACCCCGATGACTCCAATGTGGATGACGGCATTGACCGTGCTGGCGTGTACACCACGCTCTACCCCTACGACGCGAACGACTACAAGCACGCATCCGGCGCGCTGATGGCGTGGAGCTGGGCGGCCAGTCAGATTGTGACCGCCTTGGAAAACCAGGCAGAGGGCACGAGCCTGACGCTGGGCGAGCTGGTTCGCCTTGACCCGGCTAAGACCGTCATCACGGGTCATTCCCGCTACGGCAAGGCCGCCATGTTCACCGCGGCGTTTGACGACCGCATCAGCATCTGCGTGCCGAGCGAATGCGGCGGTTCGGGCATCCAGAGCTACCGCTACAAGGTGGAAGGCAAGATTTTCAACTTCAACACCTCCGCCTACGCCAAGGCTGACCGTGTCTACGGCAAGACCGAAGTGCCGACCGTGTCCTACGGCAAGGGCAACAGCTGGTTCCCGGAGACGGCTGCTATGTTCGTCGCCCGCGATAACCAGATTCCGTTTGACCCGGTGGAAATCATCGCGCTGGTTGCGCCGCGCCCCTTCTTCACCGTGTCAGGCATTGACACCCACTGGCTGGGCAATGAAGGCGCTGTCGCCAGCATGGTTGCAGCAGAAGAGGTTTACGATTTCGTCGGCGCAACGGAAATCGAGAAAAACAACATTGCTGTTCGTGCCCGCCAGAGTGACCACGTCTTCTACCCGCGTGACTTCTGCTTTGCGCTGGCGATTATGGATCGCGAATTCAAGCAGACGGACGACAAGCTGCTGCATGTGAAGGATCTGTTCCCGGAAGGCACTGGCATTTCCGGCATGTCCTACCCGGCGGCGGATTACGCAACCATCAGCGAACTGAACGACTACCCGTTTGACATCAATTCTTCCTACATCCCGTGGTCTGCCGAAAGCAAGTACACGCTGTGGACGGCGCAGGAAACCTTCCTGACGAATCACAATGTTACCATTACCGCGCATTCCGACGCGCCCGACGTGGTGCTGGTGCTGCCGGACGGCAGGGAAGTCGCCGCCGCTTCGCACGAGGGTGACGTGTTCACCTTCACCTTGACTGCCGAACAGTCCGTCTACGGGCGCTACGAGCTGCGCACCGTCGGCACCGACAAGGCGGCGCACAGCGTCTACTTCTCCGCTGTTTCGCTGGCGGATGCGCTCCGTCACGGCACGACGAAGGGCGACGAGGGCGAAGAGAACCGCGTGCTGGGCTTCGCGTCCCGTCTGGCGAACACGAAGGAGAATCCCCCGCTGGTCTACATCGGCAGCGAAACCGAACCCGCTTCCATGATTTTCACACCCGAACGTGTGGTGCCGGAAGACACGAGCCTGCTGGAATACGGCATTTTGTTCCACGACGCGCTGTTTATCCGCATTGCAAACGCTGGCTGGGACGCTTCGCAGACCTTCAAGGTGAAGAACTTGCGGTTTGTCTCCATGCCGGAATACACCTTCGAGTTCTCGATGGCGGACATTGCCGCTTCCGCTGAAAACAACGGCAAGCAGGATGCTGCGCTGTTCACCAAGCCGATTTCTTGGAACGCTGAGCGCTACAACAACGGTTTCTCGCAGGTGTGGCCCGCGATTCCGGATACGCTGGAAGAGCGGCAGGCGCTTGAACGCGGCGAAACCATCACCCGCCCCGAAGCGCCCGAAAAGACCGTGACCGCCTTTGACGCGACCGTCTCCGGCGAAGCGGCACTGTCGGACACCGCGCTGACCATCACGCTGACCTTCTCCGAAGCGCTGCGCACGGGTGAATACGCTGTCGGCATGGACATTGCCGAAGCGTGGGAAACCGCGTGGAATGCGGACGGCACGCAGATGACGCTGACCGTCCCCGCGGACGCGCTGAATGGACAGCACACCGTGAACCTCATCATCTTCCGCCTGATGGATACCGATGGCAACCTCATCGGCGGTCCGGTGGAACTGCATTTGGACTTCTAATCTTCGAATCCCCTGCCCGTGGCGACGTAAAATCGTCACGGGCTTTTTTTGTTCCCGGCAAACTTCATTTTCGCTTCCTCGTAACTTCACATTGGATTCATCCAATTGTGGCATAATCGCTTCCGGAACATTCATGAGCTGGAAGGAGTCAAAGGAACTATGAAGAAGACCGGGAAAATCATTGCCATCATCGTCGTGCTTGCGCTCGTTGCGGGCGGCGTTTTCCTTTTTGCGGGCAGACGGAAAAACACAGCTTACAGCGAGGAAATCGCCCGCACGCAGGACATCAGCACCTACTACACCTTTTCCGGCAACCTGTCGACAAAGGACAGCCAAATCGTCACCTCCACCGCAAAAACAACCGTCAAAGAGTGCCTGTTCTCCGAGGGCGACGAGGTGAAGAAAAACGACATTATCCTCAAATTTTCAAGCGGCAGCACGGCCCGCGCGCCGATGGACGGAACGCTCTCGAACCTCTACGTCGAGGAAGGCGACGAGGTGACCATGGGGCAGCAGCTGCTGCGTGTCGCAGATTACAGCAATCCGCAGATTCTGTTCAACGTGGATGAATACGACCGTCCGGCGCTCTCCGTCGGGCAGGCGGCGGATGTGACCGTGCTGTCCACTGGCAAGGTGCTCACCGGCACCATCACCCGCATTGCGCAGGAAGCGACCGTATCCGGCGACTTGGCGTACTACGAGGTGACAATGACCGTGCCGCAGGACGGAACGCTCGCCATGGGCTTGAGCTGCGAAATCCGCGTGCTGTACCAGAGCGTGAAGAACGTTACGACCGTGTCGATTGACGCGATTCAGTATGATTCGGACGGCAAGCCGTTCGTCTACTGCTACGACCGCAAGGACGATATTGTACAGCAGCGCGTGACACTGGGCATCAACAACGGCTCGATTGTCGAAATCGTCGACGGCATCCGCACGGGCGAAGCGGTGCTGATTCCCGTGAAGAACACAATGAAAATGCCCATGATGCATTATTGACGGAAAGGGGCATTCACCATGGCGGAAAATATTCTGACGATGGAGAATATCGTCAAAACATACAAAATGGGCGATGAACAGCAGACGGTTTTGAAGGGCATTGACCTGCAAGTGGACAAGGGCGAATTTGTCGCCATTCTTGGCCCCAGCGGGTCGGGCAAATCAACGCTGATGAACATCATTGGCTGTCTGGACACGGCAACATCCGGCACATACCACTTGCATGGGCGGGACGTATCCGCGCTGAGCGAATCGGAGCTGGCGCGCGTACGGTCGAAGGAAATCGGGTTCATCTTCCAGTCGTTCCAGCTGCTTCAGCGTCAGGACGCGCTGCAAAACGTGGAGCTTCCGCTGATTTACGCGGGTATGAGCGGCCACGAGCGCGCCGCGCGGGCGCAGCAAATGTTGGAGCGCGTCGGTTTGAAGGACAAGATGCACCACTTCCCGAACCAGCTTTCCGGCGGACAGCAGCAGCGCGTCGCGATTGCCCGCGCGCTGGCGAACAACCCGACCATCCTGCTGGCGGACGAGCCGACGGGTGCGCTTGACCGGGCGACGGGACGGCAGGTGATGAGCCTTTTCCATGACCTGAACGACGAGGGGCGCACGATTATCATGATTACGCACGACATTGAGATTGCCCGCCACGCGCGGCGCATTGTGCGTATCCTTGACGGCGAAATCAGCGAAGGAGTGGTGGAAGATGCTTAAAGAGAGCATTCGCATGTCGTGGCAGAACATCCGCGGCAACAAAATGCGCACCTTCCTGACGATGCTGGGCATCATCATCGGCGTGACAGCGATTATCGCGCTGATTACGACGGTCGGCAGCGCAACGGGCGAAATCACGAGTCAATTCTCTGCCTTGGGCGCAGGCAAAGTGAGCGTAAGCATCAGCGGCACGGCCATCAAGCACGGGCTGAACGAAAGCGACCTCGCGCACATTGCTGCGCTGAACAATGTGGCGGGTGTTGACCCAAATGTCTCCCTGCGCACCTATGCCGCGCAGGACGGTCAGCTGGTGGAGGATGTGACGCTGGAGGGGCGCAGCAGCGACTATTTTTCCGCGCAGGATGACCTGATTGGGCGCGGTCGGGCGTTGAAGGCGATTGACATGGATCGTTCGAGCCACGTTTGCATCATCGACCAGACCTTGGCGTCCGCTGCCTTCCCGAACGAAGACCCGCTGGGGCAGTCGCTGATTCTGCACGGGCAGCAGTTCACCGTCGTCGGCGTGCTGAGCGAGGACAGCGGAAGCGACCTGATGGCTGCCATGTCTGCCATCAGCGACGGCGGCAAGGCGATTATCCCCTATCCGGCGGCCATGCGGCTGAGCGGCTCAAACACCGTGCGGTCGCTGACGCTGTACTTGAAGGACTCATCGTTATCCTCCGAAACCGTCGACAATGTGAAGCAGCTGCTGGACAGCGCGTTCAACTACCGCGACAGCGCGTACTCCATCATCAATCTGGACAGCCTGCTTGATACGATGAACAGCATCACCGGTATGATGACGACGATGCTGGCGGGCATTGCGTCGATTGCCCTGCTGGTTGGCGGCATCGGTATTATGAACATGATGCTCGTCTCCGTCAGCGAGCGGACGACGGAAATCGGCCTGCGCAAGGCGCTCGGCGCACGTCCGGGGCTGATTCAAATGCAGTTCCTGATGGAATCGGTCATGCTGTCGCTCATGGGCGGGTTCATCGGCATACTGGTAGGCAATCTCGTCTCGTGGATGATTGCAATGGCACTGGATATTACCTTCCAGCTCAACGCAGGCGCAATCACGCTGGCGTTCGTGTTTTCCGCCTCGGTCGGCATTCTGTTCGGCTGGGCACCCGCGCGCAAGGCTTCACGGCTGAATCCTATTGATGCTTTGCGGTCGATGTGATATAATAGAAGCATCAGCACAAGGAGGTTTCCGCCATGTTTACGATTCTGGTGGTTGAGGATGACGCGCCGCTGCAGCGGATGATGAGCGCGTTTCTGGGGTTGAACGGCTTTTCAGTCGTCGGGGCTGCCAACGGCGAGGAAGCGCTGAACGCCATCGACAAGGTGATGCCCGATCTGGTCATTGCCGACGTGATGATGCCGGTGATGGACGGCTGGGAGCTGACGCGTGAACTGCGCCGCTGCTATCCGCGCCTGCCCATCATGCTGGTGACGGCGCGCGACACCATTGAGGACAAGCGGACGGGCTTCACCTCCGGCGCGGATGACTACCTGACCAAGCCGGTCGATTTGGACGAGCTGCTGCTGCATGTGCAAGCGCTGCTGCGGCGGTCGCAGGCAATGACGAGCCACCAATTGACCATCGGGCAGACGCACTTGGATTACGATTCGCTGACCGTGCAGCGCGGCGACACGCTGCTGACGCTGCCGAAGAAAGAGTTTTTCCTGCTCTTTAAGCTCCTGTCCAGCCCGATGCAGATTTTCACGCGCCGGCAGCTGATGGACGAAATCTGGGGCATGGATGCACAGAGCGACGAACGCACGGTGGACGTACACATCAAGCGTCTGCGCGAAAAGTGCGAGATTTTCCCCGATTTCAGCATCGTAACAGTGCGCGGTTTGGGCTACAAGGCGGTCAAGAATGGATAAGCGCCGCATCATCCGCAAACCATACTCCTTCCGCGGGCGCATGATTGCGGCGCTGATGGTTGGTTCGCTGCTGGCAACCGTCATCAGCCTGTTTCTCGCCTTCTGCGTGACGCACATCAACCTTTTGCAGGAACTTCGGGTGCGTGAACGCGCCGTCGCCATCTACCTGATGGAACTGGAACAACGAACGGATCTGGAAACGGACGAATTAGCCCGTTTGGTGGAGCAGAACGGCATCGAAGTTGCTATCCTGTCCGACGAGGATGTCGCCGCCCTGTCCGCGGGCACGCAGCGGGATCTGAACCGCGTGGGCATTGCCTACGAATCGACGACGTGGAAATCGCAGCGAAATCCGGTAACGTATGTGCAGATGCGCACAGGCGTCCTTGCAATTACCGCTGGCGGCGACGGCAGCAGCTACGGCATCGCCTTTGCGCGCATCATCTTCGGCTCAACCAGCTTTCTGGCAGTCTTTGCGCTGATGGTGACGCTGGCATCCTACTGGATTTCCAAGCCCGTTCATGAAATCACGAATGCGACTTGCAAGGTTGAAGAGGGCGACTTCACCGTCAAACTGGATGCCGCCCACGCGCCGGGCGAAATAGGGGAACTCATGCGTTCCTTTAACGCCATGACCGACGCGCTCAGCCGAACGTCCTACCTGCAGAAAGACTTCATCAGCTCCATCAGCCACGAATTCAAAACGCCGATTGCGTCCATCCGCGGCTTTGCGCGGCTGCTGCAAATGCCCGGCTTGACCGAGGCACAGCGGCAGGAATATGTGGACTTAATTGCGCAGGAAAGCGACCGCTTGTCGCGCCTGTCGCAGACGCTGCTGCGCCTGTCCGCGCTGGAGCAGCAGTCCGCGCCCGCGTCGCTGACGGAGTTTTCGCTGGATGAGCAGCTTCGTCAGGTCATCCTGCGCTTAGAACCGACATGGAGCGCGCGCGGCATCAGCTGGCAGCTGGATTTGAACAGCGTTACCGTCGTGTCGGACGAGGAACTGCTCAGCCACGTCTGGATGAACATCATCCAAAACGCCATCAAGTTTTCGCCGGAGAATGCAGTTATCGAGGTGCGCGTGTTCGCCACAGATACGGCGACCGTTGAGATTACTGACCACGGCATCGGCATGGACGACGCGACCGTGAAGCGCATTTTCGACCGTTTCTATCAGGCAGACCGATCCCGCAAGCAGGAGGGTGTCGGCTTAGGACTATGCCTCGTCAAGCGGATTTTGGATATGCTTGGCGGCACAGTATCGGTTGACTCGCGCCCCGGCGAAGGCTCCACCTTCCGCGTCCACGTCCCCTTCCGGCCCAAATATGATGAGGCCGCACACACTGGCGAAAGAGAGGGTAAAAGCCCATGAACACCGATTCGCAGCATCTTCAGCAGGTCAGCGAGGAATTTCAGCACATGGTGGAGGAATTTTTTCTGGTGCAGTCGCGCTACTCCGCCGCAATCAAGGAGATTCAGACGAAGCTGGAAATCCTTGATGACGAGTTCCAAATGCGTCATCGCCGCAATCCCATCCACCACATGCAGAGCCGGCTGAAAACCATCCAGTCGATGCTGGAGAAGCTAAAGCGCAAGAACTACGAAGTCAGCATCAACAGCGCCGTCAAAAACTTGCAGGATATTGCCGGCATCCGCGTTATCTGCTCGTATGTGCAGGACGTGTATACCATTGCGAACCTGCTGGTCAGCCAAGACGACGTGCATTTGGTTCGCATGGCGGATTACATCCGCGAGCCGAAACCGAACGGCTACCGCAGTCTGCATTTGATTGTCGAAATTCCTGTTTTTCTCTCCGAAGGTCGGATTCTTGTACCCGTCGAGGTGCAGATTCGCACGATTGCCATGGACTTCTGGGCTTCGCTGGAGCATTCGCTCCGTTACAAGGCGCAGGAGTACATTCCGCAGCACATTTCCGACGAATTGCAGCGCGTCGCGACGGATATTGCATCCCTCGACCAGCGAATGCAGGCGATTCACGATCAGGTGGACGAGCTGAGCGACGCGCACGGCGACAACGCCACATAATATGATTTCCAGAGGTGAAGGCATGGAACAGTACCCGAAGAAACTGCCACCGCAGGTGGACAGCCGTCTGCGGCACAGTATCCTTGAAATGCCCGTAGAAATCCGCAAGGCAAGCGGCATCGTGATTTACGGGCGCCGCATCAAGAGCCTTGTTTTTACGACCGATTTGGCGATTATCAAGAACTGCGACGCGGACGCGGTGTTCGCCGTCTATCCATTCACGCCGCAGCAGTCCATCAGCGATGCGATTATCAAAGCGTCCTATATTCCCGTTTTCTGCGGCGTGGGCGGCGGAACGACGCAGGGGCTTCGCACCGTTTCGCTCGCGAAGGATGCCGAAGCGCAAGGGGCAATGGGCGTTGTGCTGAATGCGCCCGTATCGAACCTGAATCTGCTCGCGGTCTCGAAGGCGGTGGACATTCCCGTCATCATCACCGTGATTGACGAAGCGACCGACATTGGACAGCGGATTGCATCCGGTGCGTCGATTCTCAACGTCGCGGGCGGGGCGAATACCCCGGCGATTGTGCGAAAGATTCGCACGGAGTACCCGGATTTTCCGATTATCGCCACCGGCGGCAACAAGCCGGACACCATCGCCGCGACGGTTGCGGCAGGCGCGAACGCGATTACGTTTACGCCGCCATCCGCACAGGAACTGTTCAAAGCGATGATGACCCGTTATCGGGACGAATAAAAAGTGCATAAAAGCCCGGCAATCAGCCATACTATCCGTATCAACAGGAGGTGTCGTTTGATGCTGGGCTTTCTTTCTGCAATTCTGGCAGGCGCGGCAATGAGCGTGCAGGGCGTAATGAACACGCGCCTTGGCGAAAAGGTTGGTACGCTGGAGACGAACGCATTTGTGCAGCTGGTCGGGTTTTTGCTGGCGCTGCTCATCGCGGTTTTCTTCGGCAAAGGCAACATCCGACTATTGCCGCAAGCGCCGTGGTACGCGTGGCTGGGCGGTGTACTCGCGCCGGTCATCACGCTGACAGTGATGTGGGCGATTGGCAGCCTGACACCAACGGTCGCGATTTCCGCGATTCTGCTCTCGCAATTGACTGTCGCCGCGCTGATTGACGTATTCGGCTGGCTGGGCGCGGAGAAGATGCCGTTCTCGTGGGAGAAGTGGGTCGGCGTGGCGCTGATGGTGGGCGGTGTCATCCTGATGAAAATCAAGACGTGATACGGCAAACGCGCGGAAATCAGCAGGATTCCGGACGATTTTCCGCGAACGCTTCTGACCCCTGCGACAAACACAGCCATTTTTCCTCGCAGGAGACAGGCAATCAAATGGCGAAACCTCCTGCGCAGAAAAACAGGAGGTACTTTTTATGCTGCAATCCATCCGCGATGGCGGTCGGCTGATTGTGCGCATCGACGGCGAGCTCGACCACTTCTGCGCACAGAGTGTTCGCCGCGATTTAGACGCGCTGCTGCTTGACCGCTCCATCCGCACGCTGATTCTGGACTTCTCGTCGCTGACGTTCATGGACTCCTCCGGCATCGGGGTTGTCCTGGGGCGCTATCGGCTGCTGCGCGACCGGGGCGGGCACGTCGCGATTGTGGGCATGAACCCGCACATCGCTCGGCTATTCCACATGTCCGGGCTTGACCGGATTATCCGCCAGCTGGACAAGCATCAGGAGGCGCAAGCATGAGCCATCACAACGAAATGGAAATCCGATTTCTCTCCCTGCCCGAAAACGAAGCCTTCGCGCGCGTCGTGATTGCCGCCTTTGCCGTCCAGCTCTCCCCAACCGTCAGCGAAATTGCCGACATCAAGACCGCCGTCTCCGAAGCTGTCACGAACGCCATCGTCCACGGTTACGAGGGCACGCGCGGCACGGTTATCCTGCGCGCAAGCATTGACGGCACGCTGCTGACCATTGAAATCACCGATAAGGGACGCGGCATCGCCGACATTCCGCAGGCGATGGAGCCGTTTTTTACCACGCACCCGGAGCAGGAACGCAGCGGCATGGGTTTTGCCGTCATGCAGACGTTCATGGACGACCTGCGCGTCACGTCCACGCCCGGTCAGGGCACAACCGTGCGGATGAAGAAGCGGATTCTGACGACGCCGATTATGTAAAAGAAATGGACTGCTCCGCATTTGAGAGCAGTCCATTTCCTTATGCTTTTTTCTGCTTGCGAATGTCAAGCACCGCGTCGAGGATGTCCTCTGCGAGCTGCTTTTTCGTCCGCAGCGGGTACTCTGTCTGGCTGTCCGGCGTGATGAGCGTGGCAATGTTCGTATCAACATTGAATCCTGCGCCGGGCTGGCTGACGTCGTTCAAGACAATCAGGTCAAGATGCTTGCTTTCCAGCTTCCGATGCGCGTTTTGGAGCAGGTTCTCCGTTTCCGCCGCGAAGCCGACAAGCACCTGCCCCGGCCTTTTCGCCGCACCGACCGCCGCCGCAATATCCGGATTCTCCACCAGCTCGACGACAAGCGGCTGCCCGTCGTGCACCTTCTTGTGCTTCTGCGGGTACGTCACAGCGAAGCGGTAATCCGCCGGAGCCGCCGCTTGAATCACAACGTCCATGTCGGGCGCAGTCGTCGTAACCGCGTCGAACAAATCCCGTGTGCTTTCCACGCGGCGGATGTCAATGCCGTCCGGCACGGGCGCTGTTGTGCTGCCCGCAATCACCGTCACCTGCGCGCCGCGATTCTTCGCCGCCTCGGCAAGGGCAAAGCCCATTTTGCCGGAGGAATCATTGGTCATGTAGCGCACAGGGTCAAGGCGTTCGCGCGTTGCCCCTGCTGTCACCAGCACACGCAGACCCGCGAAATCGCGCTTCGGGCAGAGCAGGGAGACAATCGCGCGCACAATGGTTTCCGGCTCACTCATGCGGCCCGCACCCGTATCGCCGCACGCCAAAAAGCCCGCTTCCGGCCCTGCAAAATGCACGCCGCGGGCTTTCAAGGTCTGCACGTTCTGCTGCGTCACCGCTGCCGTCCACATGCCAGTATTCATGGCAGGGGAAAGCAGAATCGGCGCTTTCGTTGCCAAGACGGTGGTGGAGAGCATATCATCGGCAATGCCGCACGCCATCTTCGCCATGATATTCGCCGTCGCGGGCGCAATGGCAAAAACATCCGCGCGTTTCGCCAGCGCGATATGCTCCACCTCCCACGTCTCCGGGCGCGCGAACGTGTCCGTGACGACGGGATGGTTGCTCAGCGTTTCAAACGTCAGCGGCTGCACAAACTGCGCCGCGTTTTTCGTCATGATGACGTGCGTCTCCACGCCGAGCTTGCGCAGGCGGGAGACAATTTCGCAGCTCTTATAAACCGCGATGCCGCCCGTTACGCCCAGCACCACATGCCGTCCGCGCACGTCGGGAAGGTCACAGCACATCGACGTCCTGATCCTCGTTTTCGTCGTTCGGTTCGTCGTAGGTAATCAGACCGCGGTTGATTTCCTCCACCGCCGTCTTAAGCGGCTTCATGCCTTCATTGTCCAGCAGGGGCTTGCTGCCGCCGATAATCTGACGACCGCGCTTGCTCGCCTCCACCACGAGGGTATAGCGGGAATCAGCGTGCTTGAGCAGCTCCAGAACGCAGGGTTCGACAATCGACATAAGGGTGTTCCTCCTTTTATGTTCAGCCGCAATTGCGGCAGGAAACGCTTTTATCTTACTCCGGGATTTCGACGGTATAGCGCGCCGTGTTGTAGCGCTCCGCCTCGATGATGCCGGCAATCCGCGCGGCACAGGCGGCTACATCATCGTTGATGACATTGTAGCGGTAGTGATTTTTGAGGGCGATTTCGCGCACGGCAATTTTCTGCCGCATGGCGATCTGCTCCGGGGATTCCGTGCCGCGCCCTTCCAGACGGCGGTGCAGCTCTGACATGCTCGGCGGCAGGATGAAGATGCTCACGCAGTCCTTCTCGCGCGCAATCACCTGCTCCGCGCCCTGCACGTCAATATCCAGTACGACATTCTGTCCCTGCGCCAAGCGGCGGCTGACCTCGCTGCGGAGCGTGCCGTAGTGGTGGGCGAACACCGGCGCATACTCGATGAACTCATCGTTTTCGACGCGGCGCGCAAATTCCTCTTCGCTAATGAAGTAGTATTCGCGCCCGTTTTCCTCGCCCGGACGGGGCGAACGGGTCGTTGCGCTGACGGAGAAAACCAGCGAATCGTCATGCGCCATCAATTCCTTGATGACGGTGCCTTTCCCAGTGCCGGACGCGCCGGAAATGACCAGCAGCATACCCTTTCGTGCTTCACTCATGTTGCCATTCCCCTTCATGCTGGTATCACACCGCGTTCTGAATCTGCTCACGCATTTTTTCAATCTCGCTCTTGAGATTGACGACGTTCTGCGCCATTTGCGCATCAGAGCATTTGCTGCCGATGGTGTTGGCTTCGCGGTTCATTTCCTGAATCAGGAAATCCATCTTCTTGCCCGTTTCGCCGGATACATCCAGATACACATGCATCTGCGCGATGTGGCTTTCGAGGCGCGACAGTTCCTCGTCGATGGCGCATTTGTCCGCCATCAGCGCAACCTCCTGCGCCAGCCGCGCCGGGTCAACGGGCTCAATCGGCAGACGCGCCAGCCGTTCGGTCAGGCGCAGCCGGTATTCCTCCACCACCTGCGGGGCACGCGACGCAATCTGCTCCCGCAGTGCCGCCGCTGCATCCAGATGCACCTGCAAATCATCCCGCAGATGTGCCCCTTCGCGGATGCGCATGTCCGTAAGGTGCTGCATCGCCAGCGCCGTCACTTCGCGGCACTGCGCGGTGAGTGCTTCTTCATCCAGCGCACGTTCCGTCACAGTCGTCACGCCATCGAGCTGCATCAGGCGGCTGACGGTCAGGTCATTCGCCGCGCCCGTCGCCGCTTGCAGCGTATTTGCCGCCTGCATGTACGCCGCGGCAAGCGTCTCATCCACCGTCACGTCGCTGTCAGAACCGCTGATGCGCCGGAGTGTCAGCTGCACGTCCACATGTCCGCGGCAAAGCGGCGCAAGCGTCTTGCGAATCGTTTCCTCCAGAAAGGTCAGACCGCGACCGAGCCGCATGGACAGGTCGAGGAAGCGATGGTTCACCGCCCGAAGCTCCACGGTCATCTCCCAGTCGCCCTGGCGAGATGTCTCCTTGCCATATCCGGTCATGCTCTGCATCCGGCAATCCCTCCCCTTCAGAAAATTCATTATACCACGTCCCGCCGCACTTTGCAAGTAGTTTCCCGCATTTGCGCGACTTCAGCTTTTTCGCATTGCAATCTTGACACGCAGTCGGCACAGTGTTATACTTTGGAACATCCGCGTATGTTTTTTTCTTTGTTTTTCGCCAATTTGTCATGCGCAGGGAGGATGCAGCCCATGAAACTCGACCGGAAGAAAATGCTGCTCATCAGCTTCATGCTCTTTTCACTCTTTTTCGGCGCGGGAAATTTGATTTTCCCGCCTTTTTTAGGACAGAACGCGGGCAGCAGCACCGTCAGCGCCATGCTGGGTTTCCTCGCGACGGCGGTGATTCTGCCAGTGCTGGGCGTCATCGTTGTGGCGCGGTTCGACGGGCTGGAGCAGCTCGCACAGCACGCTGGGAAGAAGTTCTCCCTGATTTTCACCGTCCTCATCTACCTGTCGATTGGGCCAGGGCTGGGCATTCCGCGCGCGGCATCCGTGCCGTTTGAGATGGCGGTCGCGCCGTATCTGCCGCAGAGCGCGAACATCCGCGTGTGGATGGTGGTGTATTCGCTGGTGTTCTTCCTGATTGCACTGTGGCTGTGCATGACGCCGGGCAAGCTCGTCAGCCGCATTGGAAATTTTCTCACGCCGTCGCTGCTGATTCTGCTCGTGTTTCTCTTCATCAGCTTTCTGTTCCGCGGTCAGGTCAACATTGCAGCGCCGCAGACGGAATACAGCGCCGCCCCGTTCCTCAAGGGCTTCTCCGAAGGCTACCAGACGATGGACACGATTGCCGCGCTGAATTTCGGCTTAGTGATTGCCACGACGCTGGGCAGCTTCGGGCTGACGCAGCGCAAGGATGTACTGCGTCACACGGTTAAGGCTGGGCTTTTCGCCGGATTGATTCTCTCCGCCGTCTACATGATGCTCAGCTACATGGGCATGTGCTCCTCCGGCGTGTACGACATTCAGGAGAACGGCGCGTGGACGCTGCGGTGCATCGTCTTCCAGCTCTTCGGCGAACCCGGCGCGTATCTGCTCGCCGCCATCTTCACGCTCGCCTGCCTGACGACGTGTGTCGGGCTGATTAACTCCATCTCGCAGTATTTCTCGCACCTTTTCTCCCGCGTCAGCTACCGCAAATGGGTATTCATCATCACCGGCTTTTCCTTCCTCATTTGCAATCTGGGTCTGACGGTCATTTTGAGCATTTCCATCCCGATTTTGAACGCCATCTATCCGATTGCGATTGTGCTGATTCTGCTGGGCATAACGCACCGCGTGTGGGCGAAAAACCGCTATGTCTACCCGATTGTTGTCGCCGGGACGGGCGTCGTCAGCGTGCTGTACGCGCTGGACACACTGCACCTGCCGCTGGGCATCCTCGGCACCCTCTGTCACGCGCTGCCGCTGTATGAGCACGGCTTCGGCTGGGTGAGCGTCGCGCTGGCAATGCTGCTGATTGCCCTGCCGATGCCGCGAATTTTCGCGAAACAGAAGCGCGCTTGACAATTTCAGCGGCTTCCTATACAATACAATAGAAGCGTATGATATAAGGGAGCGAGTGACCCATGAATACTCTCAACAAGACTTTTCTGCCCGTGACGCTGGACGAATGCCACGCGCGCGGCTGGGATGCGCCCGACTTTGTGTATGTCTGCGGCGACGCGTATGTAGATCACCCGTCGTTCGGGCTGGCAATTATCAGCCGCATTCTGGAGAAGGCAGGCTATCGCGTGGCAATGCTCTGTCTGCCGCCGTGGCAGGATGCTTCCGCGTTCAAGCAGTTCGGCAAGCCCCGGCTTGGCTTTCTGGTGTCCGCGGGCGTGATTGACAGCATGGTCAACCACTATACCGTCGCGAAAAAGCGCCGCCACGACGATGCCTACGCCCCCGGCGGCAAAGGCTTCATGCGCCCCGACCGCGCGACCATCGTCTACTGCAACCGCATCCGGCAGGCGTACCGCGATGTGCCGATTCTCATCGGCGGCGTGGAAGCGAGCCTCCGCCGTTTCTCCCACTATGACTACTGGGACGACAAGGTGCGCCACAGCATTCTGGTGGACTCCGGTGCGACGCTGCTGATGTACGGCATGGGCGAAACGAGCATCATCGAATGCGCAAACTGGGTGGCGGACGGCATGAATCCGGCGGAACTGCCGAAAATGCGCGGCATCTGCTACATGAGCAAGACGCCTGACCCGACGTGCGTTCAGCTGCCGAGCCATCAGGAGGTCAGTACCGACAAGCGCAAGTACGCTGAGGCGTTCGTCATCCAGTACGACGAGCAGGACCCGATTCGCGGCAAGCGCATGTGTCAGCAGCAGGACACGGATCGGTATCTGATACAGAATCAGCCGTGCCTGCCGCTGAGCCGTGAAGCCCTCGACGCGGTGTACGACCTGCCCTACACGCGCACTTATCACCCGATGTACAAGGAGGAAGGCGGCATTCCAGCGCTGCAGGAGGTCGAATTCTCGATTGCCTCCACGCGCGGATGCTTCGGCTCGTGCAATTTCTGTGCCATCACGTTCCATCAGGGGCGCATCATCCAGAGCCGCAGCCCCGAAAGCATCCTCCGCGAAGGAAAGCTGCTGACACAGCTGCCGAATTTCAAGGGCTACATTCACGATGTCGGCGGTCCGACGGCGAATTTCCGCAAGCCCGCGTGTCCAAATCAGCTGAAAGTCGGCGCGTGCAAGCATCGGCAGTGTCTGTTCCCGCAGCCGTGCAAGAACTTGCAGGTTGATCACGAGGAATTTCTGTCCATCCTCAAGCAGCTCCGCGAACTGCCGAAGGTGAAGAAGGTGTTCGTCCGCAGCGGCCTGCGCTACGACTACATCATGTCCGACAAGAACCCGACGCGTTTCCTGCGCGAATTCTGCAAATACAACGTGTCGGGGCAGCTGAAAGTCGCGCCGGAACATGTCTGCCCGTATGTACTTGACCGTATGGGCAAGCCGCGCCGCGAGCTGTACGACGCATTCGTCGCGCGGTATCAGCAGGTGAACGAGCAGTTGGGCTTGAAGCAGTACTTAATCCCCTACCTGATGAGCAGCCACCCCGGCAGCGACCTGAACGCCGCGATTGAGCTGGCATGTTACCTGCGCGACACGGGGTTCTACCCGGAGCAGGTGCAAGACTTCTATCCAACGCCCGGCACGCTTTCGACGTGCATGTTCTATACCGGGCTTGACCCGCGCACCATGCAGCCCGTTTTCGTCGCGCGGTCGCCGGAGGAAAAGGCGATGCAGCGCGCGCTGATGCAGTACAAGAATCCGCAGAATCAGCCGCTGGTGCGCAAGGCGCTTCGGCTTGCGGGGCGCGAAGACCTGATTGGCTACGGCAAGCAATGCCTTGTGCCGCCAGAGCGCGATATGCGGGACGACCGCCATCCGACGCGTCCGGGCGACAATCCGGCACACGCGCGCAAGGCGATTCGCCACCCCGACAAGCGGCAGCAAAACAGCGAAAAGCCGCAGAACCGCCGTCAACGGAGAGGATACTAATTGCATAAGGAACGCCCTCGGAGCAGTCAAATTCGACATTCCGAGGGCGGTTTTTTCAATTATTGCAACAGCCGCTGCGCCATGCTTTCTACGTCTTCCAACGTCAGGAGCGTGACCGACCCGAACGGCGCGTTGAGCAGCACTTCAACCGCACGGCGGTAGCGCGTCAGCAAATCCACCAAAGCGGGCAAATCGCACGGCTGCTTGTCGTTTTTCGCCTGCATGAGCTGCCCCGCCAAATCGAAAAAGCAGTCACCCAGCAGGTGCAGGACGATGCCTGCCACGCCGCGAATCTCCGTGAACAGCGTGCCGCTCTGGACACCCTGTGCAATCGTTTGTTCCAGCAGCGGGTGGAAGCGGTCTGACAATGCGTCCAAGTACGTCAGCGCCATCGCGCGCCCTTCCGGCGAAGTGGCCATCGGCAGGAGCATCGCCGTGAACGCCGCGTCCTCATCGCGCATCGGCAGACACGCCATCAACAGCAGATTCAGCCGTGCAAGGTCATCCGGCGCATCCGCCAATTGGGCTTCGGCGCGTTCCGCCGATTCCTGCGCGTGCTGGTGACTGAGCAGCGTCATGATTTCTTCCTTGCTGGCGAAATGGTGGTAGATGCCGCCCTTGCTGACGCCCGCCGCACGGACGATTTCCTGCATACTGGCGGCTTCGTAGCCCTTTTGGCAGAAAAGCTGCTCTGCCGCCCGCAGAATCTCCCGCTTCGTTTCGTCACCCTTGCGCATGTGCTGTTTCCTCCCGTTACTCCGCGTTTTCGCGGTGCATGGAGCGCTCCGACGAAAAGCCGTTCGGATAGCGCCCATGCAGCTTGCTAAGATTCCCCTGCAAAATTTCGCTCAGCGGCACATTCAGCCCCTGCGCCGCCTCCGCTAAGTACCACGCGACGTCGCCAAGCTCCTTTTTCAGCTTCTCCTTATCCAGCGGATGCCCCTGAAAGCGGTGCTTTTTGAGCAAATCAATCGCTTCGCCGCTCTCGCCGCAAAGCCCCATCAGCGCGTTTTCCAGCACGTCCTGCGGATTCAGCGCTGGATTAAGCAGGGACATGGCCTCCTGCTGATAATCATCGACATTCATTGCGCCTGCTCCTTCCGCTGCATGAGTTCCAGCCCCATTTTGCCCGTGATTTGCTCCGGCGTCAGCACCATCAGGCACAGGCGGCTGGCGAACTGTGTATATTCCACTTCGGCGGCGGATTCATCCGGATAGAAGCGCTTCGCCAGCGCAATGCACAGGTCATGCTTCTGCTTTTCGTCCGTCACGATGGCGATTCGCCCCTTGACGATGACGCTGCGGTACGCGGTCGTGTACTTCTCCGGAATCACGTCGTCCGCGTCAATCACGCAGAAGGACGCGCGGCTGTCGCGGCGGATGCAGTCGATTTTCTGCCCTTCGAGCGCGCCGTGAAAGACAATCACGCCATCCACCAGCGCATAGGACAGCGGCACGCCGTACGGGAAGCCATCAAGGGAAATCAGCGACAAAACACCGCTGGTCGCCCGGCGAAGCACCTGCTCGCATTCTTCTTGGCACAATGCCTGTTTGTTCCTGCGCATGGTCATGCCTCTTCCACTGCCTTTTTCAGCGGCGTGAGGTCGATGCCTTCCGCGTCATTGAGCACCTTCAGCAGGCTCCCCAGCATCTGCTGCACGCCGCCGGGCACGTCGCTTTCCACATTCAGCGGCAGCACGGGGTCATGCACGGACAGGCGGAGCAGGAACCAGCCGTTGTCCATGCCGCCGTCAAGGTCGAAGGAAATGCGCACGCCCTCGCGGTTATCCGGCGCGATATGCCAGTTTTCCGCTGCGTTCGCATAATCCAGCACGCGCTGAATGACCACCTTGCCTGCGTCGCGGAAGTCATCGGCGGTGATGTTCAGGCGGATTTCGCGGCTCTCGACCGGCTCTTTCAGGTCGGCAATCAGGCTGCCGAGCGTCTTGCCCTCCTGCTTGAGCTTCATGGCGCGGACAATCAGCACCGTGACGAGATACATGCCGTCATCAAGGAAGTGATTCTCGCGCAGGGCAGCGTGTCCGCTCGTTTCAATCGCCAGCGGGCAGGAAATGCCCTCTTTGTTCAGGCGGATGGCTTCGTCGATGACGTTGCGGTAGCCGCGCTTGTAGCGGTAATGCTCGCCGCCCCAGTCGTTGATGAACTTCTTGAGACCAGAGGATGTCACCGAGTCCGTCACAATCGTTTCGCCGGGCTTTTCGTCCAGCAGAATCGCGGAAATCAGGGCAATCAGGCGGTTGCGGTTGATTTCGCGGCCGTCGGCATCCACCACGGCGGCACGGTCGCAGTCGGTATCGAAAATCACGCCGAGATCAGCGCCAACGCGCTTCACCGCCGCGGAAATCGACGCCATCGCCGCTTCATTCTCCGGGTTCGGGATATGGTTGGGGAACATGCCGTCCGGCTCCAAGAACTGACTGCCTTCAATCCACGCGCCCAGTTCTTCCATCAGCTGCGCATAGAATCCACCTGCGCCGTTGCCCGCGTCCACCACGACGTGCAGCCCCAGCAGCGGCTTTGGCACGTCCGTACCCAGTCCGCGGCGGATGCGGTCGGCAAGCTGCTCCTTGTACGTCGGCAGGAACGGCTTCTTGACAATCGTGCCTGCCAGCGGGGTGTCTTCGGGTTCGAGCGTGCTCGCCGTTTTGAGCAGTTCCTCCACCACGTCGCCTTCCACGCCGCCTTCCGCCAAGAAGAACTTCAGGCCATTCTTGTCATACGGGTGATGGCTTGCGGTAATCATAATCGAGCCATCCGGCTGGAAACCAGGCGTGATGATGCACATGTACATTGCCGGGGTCGTGCACATGCCAAAATCCAGCACGGACGCGCCCGCTTTGCTCACACCCTCCGCCGCCGCGTGCAGCAGCGCCGGGCCGGAAATGCGGCTGTCACGCCCAATGGCAATCGTCACCTGCGTCACCGGCTTGCCGACATGCTTCGCCACATAGCGCGCGAACGCCATGCCAAGACACATGGCCACATGCTCCGTCAGCGGGGCATTCTCGCCCACCGCCACGCCGCGTACGTCCGAGCCGCTCTTGAGCTTCATCCAATCCATCTTCTCTTCCTCCTCTGTCCGTTTATCTACGCATTTTCTGAACCATCTTGTCCACTTCTTCCGGCGGAACCGCCTCATACGCGCCGCGCAGCAGGTGATACAGCGGCGACAGGCTCAGGAAATCCTCCTGCACGCGCTTCGTCAGCTGCGGGCTGTGCACATCCACCGAGGCAGTGCTTTCCGGCGAAATGTACACCTCGCGCAGGGCATACCAGCCCTTGAGGTCATCCGGCACACCCGCCGGCACTTCCAGCCGCTTGAAGGAATTGCCGCCGACGAGCATGTGATGCTCCGTCAGGTGACACTGCTTGATGACGTTCCGCACTCCGTCCGGGTCGGCGACAATCCTCCGCCGCAAGATGTCCATCATCTGCCGATTTTCACCCCATGTGCCGACACCCCAGTTCATACCCGACGGCGCGAGTTCAAACCAATACATCACGCTGCCCTCGCGCGGTTCACCCGCATGGCGGAACAGTACCCACAGATGGTCGCGGAAGGGGCTTTTGTCCTTCGTGAAACGAACATCACGCCGCAGCCGCGCCATGCAGCGGTATGGGCGGAGTTCCATCTGCGGGTCAATAGAGAGCATTGCGGGCGCGAGTTCCTGAATGAACGCCTCAAACGGCGCTTTCACGTCCCGCTCGTAGCGCGCGCGGTTCTCCTCGAAATAGGCGATATTGTTGTGGAAGCGAATGTCCAGAAAGAACTGAACGGTCGCCTCCGGAAATCCGGTAAACATCATGCAGCCTCCTTGGGAATCTCCCTTCTATTATACCTGCTGAAAAGGGATTTTTCAACCGTTCCGGCAGCGCAAATCGCAAAAAAACAGAGGAATGCCCGCGCATTCCCCTGCTTTTCTATGAATCACTCGAAGCAATCGTCATCTTGACAGGCGTCTGCCCGGTCAGTTCCGCCGAACGCTCGTCCGGCTGATACAGCCCGCAGTACACGTCGAACACCTTGCCGTCCGCCACGCGCTCGCCCGCATCGTTGACGACGGTGAAGGCATTCTTATCCAGCGGAACAGCAATCTGCCGCTTCTCGCCCGCCTTCAGCGCCACGCGCGCGAAGCCCGCCAGATGCGGATGCAGCGTCTCCCACTTCGTGTCCACGTCCTGCACATACACCTGCACAACCGTCTCGCCGTCGCGGTCGCCCGTGTTCTCGACCGTTGCTGTCACCCAGCCCATTTCGGCATCCACCGCTTCGTTATCCAGCGCGAAGGTGGTGTAGGACAGCCCGTAGCCGAACGGATAGAGCGGCTTGCCCTCGAAGTAGCGGTAAGTGCGGTTCTTCATCGAATAATCAGTGAATTCCGGCAGTTCAGACAGATCGTGATAGAACGTCACCGGCAGACGGCCGGACGGGTTGACCTCGCCGAAGAGAATTTCCGCCAGCGCCGTGCCGCCCGCCTGACCCGGATACCACGCCATAATCTCCGCATTGCCCTGCGGCACATTCAGCGCAGAGCCTGCCGCGACGACCGTGACCAACGGCTTGCCAGTTTTGACCAGCGCATCAAGCAGCTTCTGCTGGCTTTCGGGCAGATTCAGCGAAATCTTATCGCCGGACGCGAACGCGTTGCCCGTGTCGCCCTCTTCGCCCTCCAGCGTCGCATCCAGACCGACGCACGCAATCACAGCATCCGCATTTTCCGCAACCAGTTCGGCTTCCGCCAAGCGGTCGTTCGGCTGACCCAGATTCTGCACGCGGTCTTTGAACAGGTGGCAGCCCTCGCTGAACAGCACGCGGATGCCGTGCTCCTCCGCATAAGCGCGGATTCCTTCGAGGAACGTCACATAGCGGCTGGAACGGCCGTTGTAGTTGCCTTCCAAGGCGGGCACGCTGTCCGCGTTCGGGCCGACGACGGCAATCGTGCGGATTTTGCCCGCGTCCAGCGGCAGCACACCATCGTTGCGCAGCAGCACCATGCACTTTTCCGCTGCTTCCAGCGCCAGCGCGTCATTCTCGTCGGTATCGTTGGCGGTATAGGGGATTTTGTCGTACTCACAGTCATCCGCGAAGCAGCCCAGCAGATAGCGGGAGGTATACATGCGCTCGCAGGCAGTCGTGATGTCCTCCTCCGTCACCAGACCCTCCTGATACGCGGTCAGCATATGCAGGTAGGTGTTGCCGCAGTTGACGTCGCAGCCGTTTTTGAGCGCCAGCGCCGCCGATTCCGGCGCGGTATCGGTCACATGGTGATGCTCGTGGAAGTCACGAATCGCCCAGCAGTCGGACGTCACATGCCCCTCGAACTGCCACTTATTGCGCAGAATGTCCACCAGCAGCGTCTTCGATCCGCAGGCGGGTTCGCCGTTGACGCGGTTGTACGCGCCCATGACGCTCTCCACCTTCGCTTCCTTCACCGCCGCCTCGAACGCGGGCAGATACGTCTCGTTCATGTCCTTCGGGTTCGCCACGGCATCGAAGGAATGGCGGATGGCTTCCGGGCCGGAGTGCACCGCGAAATGCTTGGCGCACGCGGCGACCTTGAGGTACTTGCCATTGCCCTGCAAGCCCTTGATGAACCGTACGCCCAGCCGGCTGGTAAGATACGGATCTTCACCATATGTCTCATGACCGCGGCCCCAGCGCGGGTCACGGAAGATGTTGATGTTCGGGCTCCACATGGACAAGCCCTTGTAAATGTCGCGGTCGCCATGCGCAGACTGCCCGTTGTATTTCGCGCGCGCCTCGGTGCTGATGACGCTTGCCACCATTTCGTGGAAGTCCTCGTCGAAAATCGCCGCCAGACCAATCGCCTGCGGGAACACCGTCGCCGTCCCCGCGCGCGCCACGCCGTGCAGGGATTCATTCCACCAGTTATACGCCGGAATGCCCAGCCGCGGAATGGCAGGCGAGTCAAAACGGAGCTGGGAGGCCTTCTCCTCCAGCGTCATCTGCGCAACCAGCTCGTGCGCCAGTCGGCGTGCTTCATCACGATTCATCATCGGAACGTTTCTCCTTTCCTTTTCCAAGGGATTCTCATGTACATTTCCACCAAAAAGCAAAAACTCCTGCTGATTTCGCACAAAAATTTTCACGAAATCCGACCTTTTTCTGCAAAACGCTATGGCGCAACCTCGAATTCTTTGCTATAATAGAACGTGAGAGTGATTTCTGCTGTGAGGTGAGAGAGTTGAAGCCGGTCATTCGCGCCATCGCGTTTGATTTGGATGACACGCTGCTGCGGGACGACCGCACGATTTCGGACGAAACAGTATCCGTCCTGCGCCGCGCAAGTGAAGCGGGCATCTTCATCCTGCCCGCCAGCGGACGCACCTATTGCAGCATGGCGGGGTTTGTGGCACGCATCGGGTGCGCGAGCCGGGTCATCTGCGCCAACGGAGCGGTAATCGCCCAGCCGGACGGAACGACACTGCATGAACTGACGATTCCCGCGGACATCGCACGGCAGGTCGCCCGGTTCGCCAAGGAGCGCGGATGCTACTGCCAGACGTACGCAGGCGATTGCTTCTACTATAATCAGCAGGGGGATTATGCCCGCGCATATGCGGAAAGCTCGTCCCTGCGCGGCGTGTACGTCGGCGATTTGGAGCAGCATCTATCTGCGCCGACGACGAAGCTGCTGATGATGGCGCCGCCGGAGCAGGTTGTGCAGATGCTGGCGGAGGCACAGACGCAGTTCGGCGAGTCCGTCGCGCTGACCTGCTCGAAGCCGTACTTTCTGGAGGTCAATCCCCCGCTGGCGACGAAAGGACACGCATTGTCCGTCTGCGCGGAGGAAATGGGCTTCCCGCTTTCGCAGTGCATGGCGTTCGGCGACAGCCTGAACGACGTGTCGATGCTGCGCGCCGCCGGATACGGCGTGTGCATGGGCAACGGGCGCGAGGACGTGAAGCGCATGGGCTTTGCCGTCTGCGGGACAAATCAGGAGGACGGCGTGGCGCGGTATATCCAGCGGATTCTTTTTGACTGATTTTGCATAGTATTTAGGAGGTTTCCTATGGTACAGGCAGCCGACTTTGCCAAGACGCTTCAATTGACGGTGCTGTCCCCTTCCACGCAGACGGAATGGGATATCCGCACCACCGACCTGAACCGTCCGGGTATGCAGTTCTGCGGCTTCTATGAATATTTTCCATTTGAGCGTCCACAGGTCATCGGCAAGGTCGAAATGACGTATTTGGAGAACCTTGAACCGGAAGTACGCCGTCAAATGCTCAAAAAGTACTTCTCCTTCGACATTCCCTGCGTCATCATCTGCCGCGGGATGCATCCGCCGGAAGAGCTGCTGGAAGCCGCCGCCGCGCGCAATATCGCCGTCTATCAGACCGGAATGGTGACGACGAAGTTCTTCTTCACCGCCATCAACTACCTGAACCGCTGCCTCGCTCCGCGCGTAACGCGCCACGGCGTTTTGGTGTCGGTATACGGCATGGGCGTGCTGATCACGGGCGACAGCGGCGTGGGCAAGAGTGAAGCCGCACTGGAGCTGATTCGCCGCGGGCATCAGCTGGTGGCGGACGACGTGGTGGACATCTGCCGCGTGTCGGACAACCGTCTGACCGGCGAATGCCCGGAGATGGTGCGCCACTTCATGGAGATCCGCGGCATCGGCATCATCGACATCCGCGCGATGTACGGCATCGGCGCCGTCGCGCAGAGCAAGTCCATCGACCTTGTGATTCACATGGAGAAGTGGGTCGAGGGCAAGGAGTACGATCGGCTTGGGCTGAATGACGAGTACATCACGATTCTTGGCGTGAAAGTACCCAGCCAGACCATGCCGGTGCGGCCGGGGCGCAACCTCGCCATCATCATCGAAGTGGCGGCGCGCAACCTGTCCATGAAGAAGCTCGGTTTCAGCGCCGCGCGGGAGCTTGACCGCCGCATGAACGAAATGATCATGAAGCGTTCCAATCCCGACGCGCAGAATCAGGACTAACGTATTTTCACAATTACAATATACAGGAGGCTTTTTCCCATGATTTATGTTGGTATTGACGTTGGCGGCACGGGCATTCAGGTCGGTCTGGTGGACGAAAGCGGCAAGATTCTGTGCAAGGGCGGCATCGTCACCCGCACGGATATTCCCTTCGACATGCAGGTGAAAGCGATGGCGGACTGCGTGCTGGACACCATCGACAAGGGCGGCTACACGCTGGGTGACGTGAAGGCCATCGGCGCGGGCGTTCCCGGCGTAACCGACCCCCGCACGGGCAATATTGCGTTCTGCACCAACCTCGGCTGGGTGGACGTGCCGTTTGTGCAGGAGTTCAACAAGCACATTGCCAAGCCCGTTTTCGTCGGCAATGACGCGACGGTCGCAGGGCTGGCAGAGAGCGTCGCGGGCGTGAGCGCTGGTTCGGACAGCAGCGTGTTCATCACCCTCGGCACAGGCGTCGGCGGCGGCATCGTTTTTAATGGCAAGGTCTGGAACGGTTTCCACGGCGTCGGCAGCGAAATCGGCCACATGATTCTCGAACTTGACGGCGAGCCGTGCACCTGCGGCAACTACGGCTGCGTCGAGCGCTACTGCTCCGCGACCGCCATCATCCGCATGGCGCGCGAGCTCTGCGCGGTGCACCCGGAAAGCGAAATCGTGAAGGTGTGCGAGGGCGACCTGAACCGCGTAAACGCGAAGGTTGTTTTCGACGCGGCGAAGAACGGCGACGAAATCGCGCTCAAGGTGTTCCACCGCTATGTGAAGTATCTGGGTCAGCTGGTTGCCAGCCTGGTTAACTGCATCGACCCGGAGGTTATCGTGCTGGGCGGCGGCGTAAGCAAAGCGGGCGACTTCCTGCTGGACGCTGTTCGTGCGGAAGCGCGGCGCTATGTGCTGTACAAGACGCTCCCGTCGGCGCGCATTGAGCTGGCGAAGCTCGGCCCGGATGCGGGCATCATCGGCGCGGCGATGCTGGGCAAGTAATTCATCCCCCCAAATAAATTTATCCCCGGAGGCATGACGCTTCCGGGGATGTTTTGTGTCCTTATACTATTTCCAAATTCACCTGCGCCATCTGCTTGCGCCTTTTCCGCTCTGTCGTCCGGTCGTTCCATTTAGCGTAGCGCTGCTACGCTGCATTCCACTCCCGTTAGCCAGAGCGAAAAATTCGCGGCGCATCTTGGCGCATTCTCATTTGGAAATAGTATTATTTATTCAGGCTGAAGCGGAACGTGTAGCCCTCTTCGCCGTAATGCTCATTGCCAACCCACAGCACCGTCTTGTCCGTGAGGTTATAGACGGCAGAGTGAATCGTCAGCGAGTTGGAATCGCCGGGATTGCCCCAGTCGCGGCGGCTGACCGCATCGAGCAGACCCATCGCCGCTTCTTCGTCCGCCACGACGCCGTTCAGTTCCGCCAGACGGTCGCGCAGAAGCTCATAGCGGTCAAGACCCGGTTTGTTCGCGTCCGCCGTGTAGTAATCCGGCGTGATAATGAAGTTGGTAATCATCTGCCAGTCCGTCGTGCCAGAGAGCGGATCAGCGTCGTTCCAGATGACGTTCAAGTGGCGGTTCGCGCCGTCCGCGTCGTCGTCACTGCTGTCGGACACCCACTCCAGAATCGCGCTCTTGCCCGTGGAATCCGCAATCATATAATGGAAGCTCGTCTTCGCGGAGTCGTGCAGGTCGTACTTTTCCACCAGTTCGACTGCTTCTTCAACGGAGTCGGCGTAGTCCAGAATCATGCGGAGCATCGTGGTCGAGGTCAAATCCGGCTTGTCGGTCTGCTGATTCGTCGCGGCGACCTTCTCTCCGCCCTGATAGGACATGAAGATGCCGCACGCCACGCCCGCGTCATTCACGCCATCCAGCGGCGCAAAAGGAGCGGCAAGCGTGAGAATCTTCTGCCCAAAGGTGGTCACGTCCTTCGTGCTGTCTAAGCCGAGAAACTGCAAGTCCACCGTGGAATAGGAAGCATGACGTCCGTTGCCCGGATTCGTGTAGACGATGACGGTGTTCGTCTCGTGGAAGTCGTAGTTGCGGCCGAAAACGCGGTCGCCGTCCGCCGTATCCGCGGTGAAAGCGGAGCAGGCGATTTCCGAGGTTTTGATGCTCATGGGGATGATGCCCTTGGTGATGCTGTTCGTGATAAAGGAGATAAGCTCCGTGTCATTGGACGCGCCGCCCTGCGCCAAGAACTCATCGAAATGGTAGCCGCCGGAGACATTCAGCACATACACCGAGCCATCCTTATGGCTTTCATCGCGCTGCGTCACCTGCTGAAAGGACAGCAGCGTTGTGATTTCGTCGTGCCAGATGACGTAGACCGTGCCCACCAGCACGATTACCAGCGCCAGCAGGACGCCAAGGATGGTCAGCAATACTTTCTTCGCGGTTGATTTCTTCTTCATGGGGTCAGTTTTCCTCCCGTTGCGAATTTGTTGATACATTCAAGTATCATAGCATAAAAACGTAGATTTGTAAAGTGTGAATTTTTCGCGTCAAATTTGTGATTTCGCAAGGATTTTTGCCCCTCGATGTTGTAATTATAATGCAAAGAGAGGAGGGAAACGACGATGACCATCAGGGAGCGATTGGAACAGGAGGAGGCACAGCGTCTATCACCGCGGGCGGTCTGCGCGAAAGACACGCGCGGGCGCGAAAAGCCGATTGACCCCTGCCCGATGCGGACGGACTTCCAGCGCGACCGCGACCGCATCATCCACTGCAAAGCGTTTCGCCGCCTGAAATACAAGACGCAGGTGTTCCTCGCGCCTGAAGGCGACCACTACCGCACGCGGCTGACGCACACGCTGGAAGTGGCGCAGATTGCCCGGACGCTGGCGCGGTGTCTTCAGCTGAACGAGGACTTGACGGAAGCAATTGCGCTGGGGCACGATTTGGGGCATACGCCGTTCGGGCACATCGGCGAGCACGCGCTGGACAGGCTAATGCCTGAAGGCTTCCGGCACAACGAACAGTCGAGGCGCTGGAGAACGACGGAAACGGGCTGAACCTGACGTGGGAGGTGCGCGACGGCATCCTCTGTCACTCCGGCAAGCAGTTTCCCGCAACGCTGGAGGGGCAGTGCGTCCGCCGTGCCGATCGGATTGCGTATTTGAATCACGATTTGGATGATGCCTTGCGTGCCGGGGTCTTGCAGCCCTTTGAACTGCCTGCGGACTGCTTGAAGGTGCTGGGACAGACGCACGGCGAGCGCATCAACACCATGATTTGCGACATTGTGGCGTGCAGCGCGGACAAACCGAAGCTGACCATGTCGCCGCTGGTGCAGGAAACCATGGACGGCCTGCGGGAGTTCATGTTTGCGCGCGTATACCGCGACCAGTGGCGGCAGGCGGAGGAAGAACGCTGCAAGCACGTTGTGGAAGCGCTGTTCAGCTATTACAGCGAGCATCCGGGCGAAATGCCGGAGGAGTTCGTGCTCATCGGCTACAAGGAAGGCACGGCACGCGCTGTGTGCGACTTTGTATCGTGCATGACCGACCGCTACGCCATCCGCACCTATCAGCAGCTGTTCGTGCCGAGCGGGTTTTCGGCAATATAACAAGCGTTCTTCGCATTTTCCCGCTTTTTTTCCGAAGATTCCAAAAACACAAGGCTGAAACAAGCAGGAAATTTCGATTTCTTGGCGAATTAAACTGATGGATGAGCAGAGACAGCCCTGCAAGCCATCCGAATAACACAATGCGTTCCCCGTTTCCTGTTGGTTCCGGGTGTGCTTTTTGTGTTCCTTGACAGAACGCTTTTTGAGGGAGGTGAGCGGTGCCGTGCGTTTTCCGCCTTCTTGGCTGGATGAGCTCCGCGCGCGTGCGGACATCGTTCAGATCGTTGGGCAGTACGTCCAGCTCAAAAAGAATGGGCGCAAATACTGGGGGCTATGCCCCTTCCATGGAGAGAAAACCGCATCTTTCTCCGTGGATCCGGAAAAGCAGCTGTTCTACTGCTTCGGCTGCAAGGCGGGCGGCAGCGTCATCCATTTTGTGATGGAGATTGAACATCTGCCGTTTCCCGAAGCGGTGAAGCATCTGGCGGATCAGCTGCACATGCCGCTGCCGCAGATGGAGGCTGACCCGGATTATCAGCGGCGGCAGACGCAGCGCGAGCGATTGCTGGCGTGCAATCGGGATGCGGCGCACTTCTTCTACGAAACGCTCTTCACCCCCGCGGGGCAGCCGATGCTGGATTATTTGAAGCGCCGCGGCGTATCCGACGGCGTCATCCGCAAATTCGGTCTGGGCGCAGCGCCGAACAGCTGGGACGCTTTAACCCGCGCGATGCAGGCAAAGGGCTACACCACCGAAGAGCTGCAAATGGCTGGGCTGATTGTCATCAAAGACGCGGAGGAAGCGACGGCGGATCGCCCTGCGCGCCCGCGCCGCGCTTTTGACATGTTCCGCAACCGCGCGATTTTCCCCATCATCGACCAATACGGCAACGTCTTGGCGTTTGGCGGGCGCGCAATTGAGAACGTGCAGCCGAAGTACCTTAACACGTCCGACACTCCCATTTTCAACAAGCGTTTGGGCGTATACGCAGCAAATCTTCTGCGCAAAGAGCGGCACTTGGAGCGTGTGGTGCTGGTCGAGGGGTACATGGACGTCGTTTCGCTGACGCAGTTCGGCGTGACCGGCGTCTGCGCGACACTCGGCACGGCGCTGACGAGCGAACAGGCAAAGCTGCTCAAACGCTTTGCGCCGATGGTATACTTGTCCTACGATGGCGACAGTGCGGGGCAGCACGCCATCCTGCGCGGTCTGGATATACTGGAGGCGGAAGGCATTCCGGCGCGCGTGCTGGATTTTCCCGACGGGCTTGACCCGGACGAATTCATCCGCCGTGACGGAAAAGAAGGCTTCGACAAGCTGCCTGCCCTGACGCCGCAAGCCTACCGGATGCGTCGGCTTCGCGCGGAACACGACCTGACCACGCAGGAGGGGCGAACCGCCTACGCGAAGGCGTGCGCCGCAATCCTGCGGAACTTGGAGCCGGTGGAGATGGAGAACGCCCTGCAGGAGCTCATCGTGCAGACGGGCTTCAGCCGCGATGTGCTGATTGCGCAAATCGGCATGACACCGCCGAAGGACATCGCCTCTGCGCCTCCCCTGCCCGCGCGAATCGCTCGTCCGCCCGCGGCGCCTGTCCCGGAGCCGGAAAACGCCGACGAGGATGTGCGCGCGGAGGAGCTGCTGCTTTCGCTGATTGCCTCGTCGCGTCTGCCGGAAGATTTGGCGCAGGAGGACGACTTCCGCGACCCGCTGCTCAAGGAGTTGTTTCTGCAGCTGCAAAGCGGTGTGTCCGCCGCGTCGCTGGTGGAAAGCCAGAGCGACGAGGTGGTACGCGCCCGCGTCAGTCATCTGCTGATGGCGCAGAGCGGCGAAAGCACGGATCAAATGCTGCAAATGGCGCACGACTGCCTATCGCGGATGCGCCTGAAACGAGCGCGCGCGCAGTACGACGAGATTATGAAGCGCATCAAAACGCTCTCCGGCGCAGAAAAAATGCAGGCGCTGGATGAAGCAAAGCAGCTGACTGCCACCATCAACCGACTGAAATAATGCAGTCGTTATGGAAATTGCAATTTGTTTATCGCTACCGAGCCGGAAAACCCGGCTGTATCACAAGAAGGAGAGTTCAACTTGACGCTTTCGCAGAATGGCCGTCCGTCACCGCTTGACGAACTGTACGAATACGCAAAAAACAAAGGCACGATCACTTATCAGGAAGTGACCGATCGTCTGGGCAATACCTTTTTTGAGGCCGATCAGCTGGAGAAGGTGCTGGACAAGCTGGAGAGTCTGGGCGTGACCGTGGTGGATTCCGCGGAAATCCCGGATACATCCCCCGCTGCCATGGAAGTGCCCGATCCCGCACTGAACGACGACCTGAGCGAAGCTGATGTCATTTCCGCCGACGACCCGGTGCGCATGTATTTGAAGGAAATCGGTCGCATTCCGCTGCTGACGAGCGAAGCGGAAATTGAAGTTGCCAAGCAGCTGGAAAGCGACGACCCCGCCATCCGCAACGAGGCGAAACGCCGCCTGAGCGAAGCGAACCTGCGCCTTGTCGTGTCAATTGCCAAGAAGTACGTCGGGCGCAGCAAGAACTCCATGAGTTTGCTCGACCTGATTCAGGAGGGCAACCTTGGTCTGATGAAGGCAGTGGAGAAGTTCGACTACACCAAGGGCTTCAAGTTCTCCACCTATGCGACGTGGTGGATTCGGCAGGCTATCACCCGCTCGATTGCCGATCAGGCGCGTACCATCCGCATTCCCGTGCACATGGTGGAAACAATTAACCGCATCGTGCGCGTGAACCGCCAGCTTCAGCAGAAACTGGGGCGTGAGCCGCGCCCGGAGGAAATCGCGAAGGAACTGGGCATCAGCGTGAGCAAGGTGCAGGAAATCATCAAGATTGCGCAGGAGCCGGTGTCGCTCGAATCCCCGATTGGCGAGGAGGAGGACAGCCACCTTGGCGACTTCCTCGAAGACGACAAGACGCCGCCGCCCTCCCAGATTGTGGCGGAAAGCATGATGAAGCAGACGCTTTCCGACGTGCTGCACATGCTGACGCCGCGCGAAGAGCAGGTCATCCGGATGCGCTACGGGCTGGATGACGGTCAGCAGCGTACATTGGAGGAAGTTGGAAAGGCGTTCAACGTCACCCGCGAACGCATCCGCCAAATTGAGGTGAAGGCGCTGCGCAAGATTAAGCGCCCGAACATGTCCAAGAATCTGGTGGACTACATGGATTGATGATTCCCTGTTGGGCTGAAGGGAGTGGATTCCGCTTGACACAAACCCCGGATGGCCGCCAAAAGCGGCTTGATGACCTCTATGAATACGGCAAGAAGAAGGGCACGCTGACCTACAAGGAGATTATGGAACGCCTGATGGATCTCTACATCGAACCGGATCAGCTGGACAAGGTGCTGGAGAATCTCGAGGCGCTCGGCGTGACCGTCATCAATGAAAACGACCCGCAGCCCGCGCAGTCCAGCGAGGACACCCCCATTGACACGATTAACCTGTCCGTCCCCGACGGCGTGAGTTCCGACGACCCTGTCCGCCTGTATTTGAAAGAAATCGGCAAATATCCCCTGTTGACCACCGAGGAAGAAATTGCGCTGGCAAAGCAGATTGCGGAAGGCACGCCAGAGGAGCAAGCAGCGGCAAAAAAGAAGCTCAGTGAAGCGAACCTGCGCCTTGTGGTGTCCATCGCCAAGCGCTATGTCGGGCGCGGAATGCAGTTTCTTGACCTGATTCAGGAGGGCAACCTCGGCTTAATCAAAGCGGCAGAAAAATTCGACTACACCAAGGGTTACAAGTTTTCCACCTACGCGACGTGGTGGGTTCGGCAGGCGATTACCCGCGCCATCGCCGATCAGGCGCGCACGATTCGCATTCCCGTGCACATGGTGGAGACCATCAACAAACTGATTCGCGTCAATCGTCAGCTGGCGCAGGAACTGGGGCGCGACCCCACACCCGCGGAAATCGCGAAGGAAATGGGCATCAGCGAGAGCAAGGTGCGCGAAATCATCAAGATTGCGCAGGAGCCGGTGTCGCTGGAAACCCCGATTGGCGAGGAAGAGGACAGCCATCTGGGCGACTTCATCGAGGATGAGAACGCGCCCGCGCCGGCGGAGGTGGCGTCCAACGCCATGATGCGCGAACAATTGCAGGAAGTGCTGCACACACTGACCCCGCGCGAGGAGAAGGTCATCCGCCTTCGCTTCGGGCTGGAGGATGGACAGGCGCACACGCTGGAGGAAGTTGGCAAGGAGTTCAACGTCACCCGCGAACGCATCCGGCAGATTGAAGCAAAGGCACTGCGCAAGATTCGCCACCCCGGCCGTTCCAAGAAACTGCGCGACTACTATACGGAATAACATTTGCGGCTCTGTCCACTAATTGGCGGCAGGGCCGTTTTTGGGAGGCGTTATGCTCGACGAAAGACTATCCCTCGCCGCGCAGCTGTACGAGCCGTGTGCGCTGGGCGCGGATATCGGCACAGATCACGCGCTGCTCCCCTGCTATCTGCTGACGCACAACATTTGCCAAGAGATGATTCTGGCAGATGTCAGCCCAAAGGCGCTTCTCCACGCGGAAGAAAGTGTCCGCCGCCATCATTTGGAGAAGCGCGCGCATGTGCGGCTCGCCGACGGGCTGGATGCGCTGACCGAACCTTGCGGGTGTGTGTCAATGATGGGCATGGGCGGCGAAACCATCCGCACGGTGCTGCTTAGCGGCGCTGACAAGCTAAGCGGGGCGGTACTGGTGCTTTCCTCGCATACGGAACAGCCGCTCGTCCGCCGGACATTGCCTGAAATCGGCTACCACATCGTGCAGGAGAAACTCTGCCAAGCGGCGGGGCGCTTCTACATCTTCTGGCGTGCCGAACCGGGGCAGGCGGAAGGCTGGACGGCGGAGGAAGTGCACTACGGGCGCTTGCTGTGGGTGCAGAATCCGCCGAAAATGCTGCTGGACTACTGCCGCTATCGCATCAAGGTGATGGACGACCGCCTGACCGGGCTGGCATCCGCAACGGGTGACGTAAGCCAGATTCGCGGCGAAATTTCGGCGGAAATCGACTTTTATCAGCGGAAAATCACGGAATTGGAGGGTGCATTATGCTGACGGTACAGCGGGTTTACGAGCTGATTGACGCGCTTGCGCCGTTTGACACGCAGGCGGATTTCGACAATTCCGGCTTGCTGGTAGGCAATCCACAGGCGGAGGTGACGGGCATCCATCTTGCGCTGGATGTGACTGACTGCGTGATTGACGATGCGCTGGCAGCGGGCGCGAACCTGATTGTGACGCATCATCCCCTGATGTTTTCCGCCCGGAAGCGCCTGACTGAGGCGGATTACGAGGGGCATCTGCTGATTCGGCTGATTGCAAACGGTTTATCGCTGATTGCCGCACACACGAACTTCGACCAAGCGCCCGGCGGCATGAACGACACGCTGGCGAGATTGCTGGGGCTGGAGAGCATCGTCGGCGAGGGATTCCTGCGCGTGGGAGATTTATCCGCACCGATGACTGCGGAAGCATTCGCGGATTTTGCCGCGCGGCAGTTAGGCGACACAGTGCGCGTGATGGGGCATCGGGAGGCGCTCATCCACCGCGTCGGTCTCTGCTCCGGCGGCGGGTGCGACGAGTGGGCGGATGCGCACGCCATGGGCGCGGATGCTTTCCTCACGGGCGAGGTGAAGCACCACATTTCGCTGGATGCATCCTACCACGGCGTGGTGCTGTTGGAGGCGGGACACTTTGCCACGGAAAATCCCGGTATTTTTGCGCTCATGAAGGCTTTACAAAACGCGCCGGATATAGTACAATGGAAAATGCACATTTCGCGCTCCGAACGCAGCGCGTATGAGTGACCGTCCGTGCCCTCCGGCACGCTGTTTATCAAGGAGGTACTTATGGACCAGCTTGCTATGTTATGGCAGTATCAAGTGGAAGACCGCAAGGCTGACAAACTCGAACAGGAGCTGAGCCGCAGTCCGCTGCGCCAGAAGATGAATACCTGCCGCACGCAGTTCAACGCCAAGCAGAAGCAGTACAAGCAGATGGAGGAACAGGTGGCGATTCTCTCTGACCGCAAGGATGCCATCCGCGATGCCATCACCCGCTGCGAAGAACAGCTGCGCCACCTGCAAAGCCGCTTCGAGCAGAATCCTCCGACCGAATTGGATGATACGAAAGCGCTGCTGAGCGAAGTGAACCGCTTTCTGGAGACGATTGGCAGCTATGAGCAGGAAATGAAGCGCATGGCAAAGGATGCCAACGATTACGATCAGAAGGAACGCAGCCTGCGCCGCGATGCCATTAAGCTGAAGGAAGAATTTGATAATCTCAAGAAGCAGTACGACAAGGAATCACCGGAAAAGGAAGCTGCCCTGAAGGCACAGAAGGCCATCGTCGCAAAGAAGGGCGAGGGCATTTCGCCGGAGCTGCTGGCACGCTATCACGAGATTAAGAAGCGCATCACGCCGCCGCTCGCTCGGCTGATTAACAACCAGTGCAGCGGTTGCAATATGTCGCTGCCGTCGGCAGTGCTGAGCCGCGTCACGTCCGCCAACGGCGAGATTGTGGAGTGCGAAAGCTGCGGGCGTCTGCTGATTCCCTGATTCTGCCGCATATGAAAAGACCACGCATGACCGATTTTCGGTGCGTGGTCTTTTTCGTGTGCGATTTTATACTATTTCCAGATGAAAATGCGCCAAGATGCTCCGCGAATTTTGGTTCTTCACAGAATCTTGGGGGAAGAGCAGCTTGGGGGCGCGTCTGCGAACGGGCAGACGCCGCCGACGGCATGGCCAATTCTCTCCGGCACTTCCTCCGCTGCGAGCATTTTCGCCTTCACGCCGAAGCGCTCCTTGAAGCGGTGATTGTCGATTTTGCCTTCCCCCGCCGCAGCAACCAGAATCGGCTGCTCCTTGCCCTGAAACGAGAGCGTTTTCGCAATGCGCCCCGGCCCACAGCCCAGCGCCTGTGCCGCTAAAGCAACCTTGCGCTGGATTCATCGAGTTCGCGGATGCGGTCGGCAATCCCCTGCGCGGCAAATGCTGCGCGTACCTTTTCGATTGACATGAATTGCGTAATTTCTTCCTGCCATTATGCATCCAGCGCCGCGTCCATCAGCTTTTGCAGCACCACCGGGTTCGCCTTGCCGCCGGAAAGCCCCATTGCCACGCCCATCAGCGCGTTTTTCAGCGTCAGCTTGCCCTTGCGGTAGCCCGCGACCATCTCCGGGTGCGTGTCGATGGCTTTGCAAACGTACTCTGCCAACACCGCTTCATCGCTGATTTGCATCAGTCCCATGCGGGTGACGTATTCCTCCGGGTCTTCGGGCGTGTTCCAGAGCGCGTCTATCGTCTTTTTCGCTGTACCGACGCTGATAAGGCTCTGCTCCGTCATATCCGCAATCTTCGCCAGGGACGCCGGGTTCAGCGGGATTTTCGCATCCTCGCCATCCAGCAGGCGGAACACTTCGCTGATCATCAGGTTCGCCAGCATTTTGACCGCCGTGGTGGACTGTGCAGCCGTCTCGAAGTAGTCCGCCAGATATTTGCTGGAGACCAGCTGCTCCGCCGCGTACGCCGTCAGCCCGTAATCCGCCATGTACGCCGCCTTGCGCACATCCGGCAGCTGCGGCAGTTCCTTGCGCCACCCAGCAATGACTTCGTCGCTCAGCACAATGGGCGCTAAGTCCGGGTCGGGGAAATAGCGGTAGTCGTTGGCGTTCTCCTTGCGGCGCATGGAGGACGTTTTGCCCGTGGTCTGGTCGAAGCGGCGCGTCTCCTGCACAATCGCTTCGCCCTTCTTGATTGCCTCCACCTGCCGGCGGTATTCCTCCTCAATCGCGCGCTGAACGGACGTGAACGAGTTCAGGTTTTTCATTTCCGTGCGCGTGCCGAACGGTTCATCCTTTTTGTGGATGGATAAGTTCACGTCACAGCGGAGCGAACCCTCCTGCATCCGGCAGTCACTCACACCCGTGTACTCGATGACCGCCTTCAGCTTGTGCAGGTACGCGACAGCCTCCTGCGGCGTGCGAATATCCGGCTCAGACACGATTTCAATCAGCGGAACGCCGCAGCGGTTGCAGTCGATGAGCGTCCCCTTCTCCGGGTCATGCACGAGCTTGCCCGCGTCCTCCTCGATGTGGATGCGCGTGATGCCGATGCGCTTCTCGCCCGCTTCCGTCTCCACCGTCAAGTGCCCACCGACGCACAGCGGCAGGTCGTACTGGCTGATTTGGTACGCTTTGGGTAAATCAGGATAGAAATAATTCTTTCTGTCCTGCTTGGAGTAGCGCGCAATCGTGCAGCCCGTCGCCAACCCCGCCAGCACCGCGTAATGCACCACCTGCCGATTGAGCACCGGCAGCGTGCCGGGAAAGCCCATACAGACCGGGCAGCACTGCGTGTTCGGCGCTGCGCCGAAGGTCGTCGGACAGGCGCAGAAGATTTTGGTCTTCGTTTTCAGTTCCACATGAACCTCCAAGCCGATGACCATTTCGTATCCGTCCATCATCTTCCAAGCCATTACAGCGTCGCCTCCTTGCAGATTTCGCCCAGCGCCTCTTCCAGCGCATAGCCAACTCGGTAGAGCAGCGGTTCGGAGAAGGTCGCGCCCATCAGCTGCACGCCGACGGGCAGCCCCGCGCGGTCAAGCCCGCAAGGCAGCGACAAGCCCGGAATGCCCGCGATATTCACCGGGACGGTATCAATATCGCCAAGGTACATTTCCAGCGGCGACATCGTCTTTTCGCCGATTTTGTAGGCAGTCGTCGGCGCGACGGGCGAAAGCAGGCAGTCGACGTCTTTCAGCACCGCGTTCAGTTCGCGGATGACGAGCGTTCGCACCTGCAGCGCCTTCTTGTAGTACGCATCGAAGTACCCCGCGGACAGCGTGTAAGTGCCCAGCAGAATCCGCCGCTTGACCTCTGCGCCGAAGCCCTCGCTGCGGCTCTTCAGGTACAACTCCTCCAAATCAGCATATTCCGCCGCACGATGCCCATAGCGAACACCGTCAAAACGCGCAAGGTTCGAGCTGGCTTCCGCCGAGGACAGGACGTAATACGCCGGAAGCGCGACTTTCAGCGACGGAATGCTGACTTCCTTCACCGTTGCGCCAAGGCGTTCGAGCGTTTTGGCAGCATTCATGACGGCTTTTCGGACATCAGCGGACAAGCCCTCGCCGAACATTTCCTTCGGCAGACCGATGCGCAAGCCCTTCACGCCTGCTTTCATCTCGCGGTTCATGGGCGTATAGCCGCGTTTGATGGAGGTCGTGTCGCGGCAATCGTAGCCGGCAATCGCGTCCAGCACAAGCGCGTTATCCACCACAGTCTTCGTCATCGGGCCGATTTGATCCAGCGACGAGGCAAACGCGACCAACCCATAGCGGCTGACCATGCCATACGTCGGCTTCATGCCAACAACGCCGCAGAACGCCGCAGGCTGGCGAATGGAGCCGCCGGTGTCGCTGCCGAGAGAGAACGGGGCTTCATCCGCCGCGACGCACGCTGCCGAGCCGCCGGACGACCCACCCGGCACGCGCGACAAATCACGCGGGTTATGCGTGGGGTGAAACGCGCTGTTTTCGGTGGACGAGCCCATGGCAAACTCATCCAGATTCGTCTTGCCGAGCAGGACGCAGCCCGCCGCCTGCAATTTCTCCCAGACCGTGGCGGAGTACGGCGATACGAAATCCGCCAGCATTTTGGATGCGCAGGTGGTTTTGCCGCCCTTGACGCAGATGTTGTCCTTCACGGCGACGGGAATGCCGCAAAGCGGCGACACCTTTTCGCCTTGCTGCCGCTTCTTGTCGCATTCGTCCGCCTGACGGAGCGCTTCTTCCTCGTTCAGGCTGATATACGCCTGCACCTTGCCCTCCACCTGATGGATGCGATTGAGATACGCCTGCGTGACCTCGCGGGAGGTCAAATCGCCGCGCTGCATGGCATCGGACAGCGCCAGCAGCGTCATTCGGGTAATTTTCATGACTGATTCCTCCCTTAATCGAATGTCTGCGGCACGTTCACGCAGTCTTCAGTGCGCGTCGGCGCGTTCGAGAGCAGCAAATCGCGGTCAAAGGGCGCCGCCGGAATGTCCTCGCGCAGCACGTTTTCCGTTGGAATGACGTGTGCCGTCTGCGGAACATCGGTCGTGTCCACTTCCTGCAAGGCTTCGGCAAAGCCAAGAATTGTGTTCAGCTCCTCGCCCATTGTCGCTTCTTCTTCTGCCGTCAGGGACAGCTTCGCCAGCTCCGCGACGGTCTTAATCGCCATCGTCGGGCGCTTTTTCTGCGGATGCTTTTCTGCCTCCGCCGCCGTCGAAACGCCCAATTGCAGCACTTCCAGCTGCTCGGCATCGACAAAATCCGGCGCGCTCGTCATCAAATCGGATGCGTCGCGCACTTTCGGGAAGGCAATCACGTCGCGCAGGGAATCCGCGCCAAGCAGCTGCATCACAAGGCGGTCAAGCCCGAAAGCGAATCCCCCGTGCGGCGGCGTGCCGTACTTGAAGGCATCAATCATGAAGCCGAAGCGGGCGCGGGCTGTTTCCTCGGTGAAGCCCAAGGCGCGGAACATCAGCGCCTGCACGTCCGGGCGGTGGATACGAATCGAGCCGGAACCCAGCTCAATGCCGTTCAGCACCACGTCATACGCCTGTGAGCGCACCCGCGCGGGATCGGTCATCAGGTAAGGCAAATCCTCCTCATACGGCATGGTGAAGGGGTGGTGCATCGCCATATAGCGCTGCTCCTCGTCCGACCACTCGAACTCCGGGAAGTCGGTGACAAAGCAGAAGCGGTAATCCTGCTTGTCGCGCAAGCCCAGCATATCGCCGACTTCGAGGCGCAAGCCGCACAGCGTTCGGCAGACGGTCTGGAACTTATCGGCGCAGAAGAGAATAAAATCGCCATTTTGGGCATCCAGCGCGGTCAGCAGCGCCTGCCACTGCGCCTTGGTGAAGTACTTTTGCAAAATGGAGTTGACCTCGCCGCTGTCGTGAATGAGAATCCACGCCATGCCCTTCGCGCCATAACCCAGCGCGTGGTCGGTCAGCGTTTCGATGGTCGTGCGGGTGAATTTCTCTGCGCAGCCCTTGCAATTGAGCGCGCGCACCTTGCCGCCCTCGTCCGCCACGCGCCGGAAAACGGAGAAGGAGCATTCCGCCGCCAAGTCCGTCACGTCGCGGATCTCCATGCCGAAGCGCAAGTCCGGCTTGTCGCAGCCGTAGCGATCCATGGACTCCTGCCACGTCAGGCGCGGGAAATCATAGCCGATTTCGCGTCCCATCACGTCGCGGAAGATGCTCTTGAACAGGCGCTCCAAGTGCTGGAGGATATCCTCCTGCTCTACAAACGACATCTCCATATCGACCTGCGTGAACTCCGGCTGGCGATCGGCGCGGAGATCCTCGTCGCGGAAGCAGCGGGCAACCTGATAATACTTGTCCATGCCACCGACCATCAGCATCTGCTTGAAAATCTGCGGCGACTGCGGCAGGGCGTAGAACTTGCCGGGATGCACGCGGCTGGGCACGAGGTAATCGCGTGCGCCTTCGGGGGTGGATTTGCAGAGCATCGGCGTTTCAATGCAGGTGAAGCCGTCGCCGTTCAGGTACTTTTCCGCCGCCATCTGCACCTGATGGCGGAAGCGGAGTGCTTTCTGCAACTGCGGACGGCGCAAATCCAGATAGCGGTACTTGAGCCGCAGTTCCTCGCGCACCTTTGCATCCTCGTCCATCGAGTACGGCAGGGGCTGCGCTTCGCTGAGGACGACAAGGCGCTTTGCCAGCAGCTCCACCTCGCCCGTCGCAAGGCGCGGGTTATACGTTTCTTCGTCGCGGTGACGGATTTCACCCTCCACCTGAATCACGCTCTGCATATGCAGCGTTTCCGCATGGTGGAAGTCCTCCGGCGGCAGGTGCTGCATATTGCAGACGACCTGCGCCACGCCCTCGCGATCCTTCACATCCAGAAAAATCACGCCGCCCATATCGCGCCGATTCTGCACCCAGCCGCACAGCGTCTCCGTCTGTCCCATATGCTCTTTGCGGATTGCGCCGCAGTAATGTGTCCGCTTCATGGTCATCCTCCTTGCTAATTTCATACTATTTTCGGATTCAGTAGCGCTGCTACGCTGCATTTCATTCGCGTTAGGCAGAAGAAAAAATTCGCGGCGCATCTTGGTGCATTTTCATCCGGAAATAGTATCAGATATAAAAAAACGCCTTTCAACCCCAACACATGGGGCGAAAGACTTCTCGCGGTACCACCCAATTTTCCCCGGCGCGCGCCGGAGCATCTCTATCGCAACGGTCGCAAATGACGATTGCGCGAAGCTGTCACGGGCTTCCCCCGTCCGTGCCTACTAAGCAAACGCTTTTCGGGCGGCGGCTCTGAGCTGTTTCTTCCCCGGTGTCCGCCTGCCGCACTCGCACCTGTTCGCGGCTCTCTGCAAAAGCGACTTCCCGGCTACTGCTGCTCTTCATAGCCTTGTGGAGACTTGCGTCTCTGTTGAATTGCGGTTATCATACCATCTTTTCCGGCACTTGTCAAGCAAAAAACATTGGGAAAACAATTGCCGGACACAAAAAAAGGGGCTGATGACCCCTGCAAACGCAGAAATCACCAGCCGAAAATGTTGATTATTCCACCGCCACGATGCGGCCGTCGCCGTATGGGTTGGCGTACTGTTCGCCCACCACGCCGCCAAGGGTGGTCGTGATGTAGGTAATCAGCACCTGATTGTCAACCATCATGTCCTCGCCCAGCACTTCGCAGCCGTCGAACATGGTGTAGCCGTCGCCATGGCCAAGCAGCATGTAATTGTGGGATGCCAGCGTGTAGGTCTTGTCCAGTTCAAGGGGCTGACCGCCGACCATCACGTTCTTGACGCGGTATTCGCCCGAAACGCGCGTGAACATGCCGTTCTCGTCCTTTTCAGCAGAGGACGCGACGCCCGTGTGGATCTCGTAAGTCAGACCGGAGACCTGCAGGAAGCCGCCGTTTTCGCTCGGCACAGCGCGCGCGCCCCATTCCAGCGCGTCCAGCACCTGCTGACCCGTCACGCGGATGACGCACATGGTGTTGCCGAAGGGATGGACGCTGTAAATGTCGTCAAGCGTGATGTCGCCCGCTTCAATCTGCTTGCGGATGCCGCCGCCGTTGACGAACGCAATGTCCGCGTTGGACAGCGCGCGGTACGCATCGGCGCACAGGTCACCCAGATTCGTTTCGGCGTTGCGGACGATGCGGACGGGAGTGCCTTCCGCCGTCACCGCGACGGGGTCATTGACGTAGAGCGGCACCTGAGAGGTTGCAACGACGGTTTGACGGATTTCGTCGAGCTTGGCGACCTGCGCCGCCACTGCGTCCGCCGCATCGCCCGTCAGGTTCAGCAGCTTCGGCGCGGCAATGTCCGCCGTCCAAGTGTACAGCCCAGTCGTCAGCTTGCCGTCCTTGGCAATGCGCAGATAGCCGACGGAGGACAGCTTCGTGCCGCAAGCCGCGCGCAACACCATCTTGCCCTCAGCATTCTTGACCTCGTTGCAAGCCATCGTCTCGTGCGCGTGGCCGTCAAGGAACGCATCAATACCCGTGGTATGCGTGATGACCTCGGTGCTCATGTAGGGCGAGCAGCTTTCCTCAATGCCCATATGCCCCATGGCAACGACGTACGTTGCGCCTTCCGCGCGCGCCGCGTCCACCGCGGACTGCACCGCCGCGTAGAGCTTATCGCCCGTTTCATCCTGCATGAAGCCGTATATGAAGTTGCCTTCCTCGTCTTGGAAGTAGACGGGCGTGGAGGAGGTAATCGTGTTCGGGGTAGTCATGCCGACAAAGGCGATTTTCACGCCGTCAAATTCCTTGATGACGTAGGGCGCGAAAACCAGCTCATCGCGGCAGGTGAAGTTCGCGGAGATGTAGGGGAAATTCGCCTGCTTGGTCAGTTCGAGGAAGTTCTCCATGCCGTAATCAAATTCATGATTGCCGGGGATGGCGATGTCGTAGCCGACCGCGTTCATCAGCTCGATGATGGCGCTTCCCTTGGTCAGCGTGCCGATGGTTTCGCCCTGAATCGCGTCGCCATCATCGACAAGCACCACATGATTGTCTGCCTGCAGGCTGTTGCGCATATTCGCCACGCCCGCGTAGCCCCATCCCTGGTCAATGCCGCAGTGAACGTCACTGGTAAAGAGCACCACAACGTCCTTGGTCAGCGCGGGGGCTGTGTCTTCCGCGAAAGCAGCGCCGCACAGCAGCATGGCGAGCATCAGCAGAACCGCAAGAAACTTCTTCATTCGGTTTTCCTCCTAATCGTATTGTCCAGACAGACCTCCCTGTCTTTATCTCCATTATAACGCATGTGATGTGTTAAAATCAAGCAGTTATTCATCATTTTTGCGTAAAAACTTTGCGTTCTATCTGTCCACTGCGCTCCATATGCTCTTTCTGCAAGCGCAGATGCGCCCGAAAGGAGGCTGTTCACCCTTGCGCAGACTCCTTTCGCTGCTGATTCTGCTGATTGTTCTGATTTTTCCGCTCTTTGCCGGGCGCGTGCGGAGCGCCTCCACCGCCTGCGCCATCCACGTTGATGTGGAGCAGAAGATGCTGACGCTGTTCTGCGGAAGTGAAATCGCCGCGCGATACCCGATTGCCACCGGCGCGTGGGATACGCCGACGCCGCTGGGCGTGTTCCGCATCAACCGGCGCTTTTCGGGCGAGATGGGCGGTTTCGGCACCTGCTTTCTGGGCTTGAACGTCCCGTGGGGCGACTATGGCATTCACGGCACGAACCGCCCGGAATCCATCGGCACAAACGCCAGCCACGGGTGCATCCGGATGCGCGTCGCCGACGCGGAAGCCCTTTATGCGCGCGTACCCAACGGAACGGTCGTCGTCATTGAATGCGGCGCGTACGGCGAACTCGGCGGCAGTCTGCGGACGCTGAAAAACGGCGACCGCTCCAGCATGGTTCGCGCCGTGCAGCGGAAGCTCCGCGCGCTGGGCTTCTATTTCGGCACACCGGACGGCATTTTCGGCTCGGCGACGCAGCGCGCGGTGGATAAAGCGCGCGAAACATTCAACCTTTCAGCGAATGGGCTGGTAGATTGGGCGCTGTACCAGAAATTAGGGCTGACGCTGTTTGAATAGGAGGGATACCATGAATTGGGATGAAACACGCGATTTTCTCTCCCCCTGCTTTCCAGAGTGCATCCGGGATGAATTGGCGATGCTGCTGCCGGGCGAACTGCGCGAAATCCGCATCCGCGCCGAGCGCCCCGCCGTGTTCGTGACAGCGACGCGGACGGCGAAGCTCGACTGGATTCCCGGTCAAATGCAGGTGGAGGCGCTGACAGAGGCGCTTTCAGGGCACAGCCTGTTCGCGCGCGCAGACGAGACCCGGCGCGGTTACCTGACGCTGCGCGGCGGCCACCGCATGGGGCTGTGCGGGCACATCACGCGCAAAAACGGGCAGAGCACGCTGCGGGACATTGCGTCCGTGTGCATCCGCATTGCGGGTGAATGGCGTGGCTGTGCCGATGGTCTCATCAGCCGCTTCCCTGCCCTGTTTCCGGGCAAAACGCCGTCGGTGCTCATCATCGGCGCACCCGGCAGCGGCAAGACAACGCTCCTGCGCGACCTGACGCGGCAAATGGCGGACACGATGTCGGTTCAAGCGGCGCTGATTGACGAGCGCGGCGAACTGGCGGCGTGCGTGGACGGTGTACCGCAATTGGACGTGGGCGCATCCACCGACGTATTGGACGGGCTTCCGAAGCCTGAGTCGGTGCCGTGGCTGATTCGCTCAATGGCGCCGAACGTGATTGCTATGGACGAACTGTCCGGCGCGGAAGACGCGGCGTGCGTGATGGACGCGTGGGCGTGCGGCGCGTCGGTGCTGGCGACGGTGCACGGAACGGCGCTGGCGGAAACGGCGAATCGCCCGGCATTATCGCCCCTGTTCTCCCGGCGGTGCTTTGACCTGTATGTGCTGCTTTCCAGCGAGGGCGGCGGGAAAATCACCGCGCTGCACGACCGCTGCGGCAGCCCGATTCCCTTGTCATGACGCGCCTGCTGTTTCCGGTTTGCGCGGCGCTGCTGTCCACCTTGGCGGGGCTGCACCTGTCCACGCACCTGCGGCAGGAGGAGCAGCGGCTGGCGCGCTGGGGCGAAGTGCTGCCGCATTTGCACCTGCTGATGGCGTCGTGCGCATACTCGCTGCCGGAAGCGTTTCGCCTGTGCGCGGACGGGAATCATCCGCCGGATACGCTATTGCGTCAGCTTGCGGACGAATTAGAGCGAACGCCGCTGTCCTCGCCGGGCGCGCTGACGGACAAACTGTGGAGTCCGCCGGGAAGCGAAAAGGACATCATCAGCCGAATGATGCACCTGCTCAGCCGCGGCAGCCTCGAAAGTCGACTGCTGGCGGTCGAAAACGCGCGGCAGGAGGTGGCGCTGATGCACGAGAAAGCGGCACGCAAGGCGGACAAGGACGCGCGGCTGTATCAGACGCTGGGCTGGATTGGCGGGCTGTGCCTATTGCTTATCCTGATGTAAGGGGGAAAGTTCCATGCAGCTTGACCTGCTCTTTCAGATTGCCGGGGTCGGCATCCTCACGACGGTCGTGGCGTCGGTGCTGAACAGCTCCGGGCGCAGTGAGCTGGCGAATTTGGCGACGGTCGCCGGGCTGGCGATTGTGCTGCTGATGGTCGTGTCGCTTTTGTCGCAATTGTTCACCAACGTGCGGACGATTTTCCAGCTTGGATGAGGGCGCGGGATGGAGACGGCGGGAAAACTGGCGGGTTTTGCGGTCTGCGCGGCATTGGTGGCGCTGATTCTGCGTCGTCTGCGGCCGGAAGCCGGGTGGGGCGTATCGCTGGGCGCGGGCGCAATCGTGCTGCTGGCGGCGCTTCCGGCGCTCTCGGCGCTGGTGCGCGGGATTGCGTCTTTATCCGCCATGAGCGGACTGGACGACAGCTTCATGCAGCAGCTGCTCAAAATCGCCGGGCTGTCGCTCCTGCTGGACTTTGCGGCGCAGACGTGCCGGGACGCGCAGGAGGAAGCCCTTGCGCTGAAAGTGGAGTTCGCCGGGCGGGTGCTGCTGCTCTCCAGCGCATTGCCCGTCTTGCAGGCGCTGTTGTCGCAGCTTGTGTCCTTGCCGCTGTCTTGACGGCAGGCGCATCGGCGGAATCAGGCGAATCAAGCGATAAGGCGGAATCACTTTCCAGCGGCATCGACACCATCGTATCCGCCTTGGACAGCGCCGCACTGGAATCCGCCCTCTCCGGCGACGACCCTTTCGCGCAAACCGGCGGTTTCCGGCAGACGCTGACCGCCATTGCGCGCGGCGAAATGACCATCGACTTTCAGCAGACCGCCGATTTGCTCTCGCGGCAGTTCTTTTCTGCCGTGCGGCAAAGTCTCTGGCGGCTGACGCGGCTGATTGCCCCCGCGCTGCTCTGGGCGCTGCTGAAGCAGTTCAGCGGCAGAAGCAGCGAATGCGGGCGCATCGTCGTGCAGCTGTTCGTGTGTGTGTTTCTCACGCAGGATTTGAGCGACCACATCACGCTGGCGGTTACGACGGTGCAGCAGATTTCCGCTGGGATGCAGGGGCTGCTGCCGATGCTGCTGACGATGATGGCGGCAGTTGGCGGGAGCGCGGGTTCGGCGCTGATGCAGCCGGCGGTGGTGGCGTCCGCAAGCGCGATGACAAGCCTGATTTCCGGCATAACCGTGCCGCTGGCGGTCGCGTCGGGGGTATTGTGTATGCTCTGCCATTTGGGCGATGGAATCCGCGTGCAGCGGCTGGCGGAATTTACGCAGCAATGCGCGGTGTGGTCGCTGGGCATTGGGTTCACGGTGTTCATCGGCGTGCTGACGACGCGCTCAGTGACGGCGGCGGCAATTGACGGCGTGACGCTCCGCACGGCGAAATACGCGCTGAACAACCTCGTGCCGTTCGTCGGCGGGCTGTTCGCGGACACGGTGGACACGCTGGTCGGCTCCGGGATGCTGGTGCAAAGCGCCTTGGGCGTGACGGGGCTAATCGTCATTGCGTCCCGCGCGGTGCTGCCGCTGTGCCAAACGCTGGCCGCCGCAATGCTCTACAAGCTCGCGTCCGCGCTGATGCAGCCGGTATCCGACGGTTCGCTCGCCGGGTGCATCCACGATTTCGCGAAGGTGCTGATGCTGCTGTTTGTGCTGCAACTATCCGCAGCTGCCATGTATTTGATGCTGATTGCGCAGCTGATTGCCGTCAGCGGGTTCACGATGATGCTGCGATAACGAGGTGAATGACGATGGAAGCGCTGACCGGGTTTGCGGTGCTGTCGCTGCTCTCTTCGCTCCTGCTGTCTCTGCTGCCGGAAACGAGGCTGAAAAGCACGGTACATCTGGTGGCGAGTCTGCTGCTGCTGCTCTCGTGGCTGACGGCGCTGCAAACGCTGTGTACACGGTTTTCGCAGCCGGAAAGCAGCGCTTCCGCCGCGTCTCCCCTGTCTGAAACGGCTGATTTTTCCTTTGCTGATGCGGTGGATGCCCTGTCGCGCCAGCCATCCGCGCAGGAGGATGCCCCATGAACATGACCCGCTTCCGGGAGCTGCTTCGGCGAGACGGCTGGCTGTATGCGGCAATCGCGCTGTGCGTGGTGCTGGCGCTGTCCGTGAGTGCAATCAGCGGCAGCAGCCCCGACGAGGAAACCCGTATTGCCCGCGTGCTGTCCGAAATCGCGGGGGCGGGCAGTGTCAGCGTAACCATCTACACGGAGGACAGTCACCCCTGCGGCGCGGTGGTGGTGGCGTCCGGTGCGGAGGACATTGCCGTCCGCCTGCGCTTGCAGGAAGCCGTGACGACGCTTCTTGAGCTGGACAGCAGCCGCGTCGCCGTGTATCCGCGAAAAGGAGGAAACGCCCCATGAAGCTGCAATCCCTGCCGACATTTCTTGTCCGCCGAAAGAACTGGCTGCTGATGGCGGCACTGGCGCTTTCGCTCACCGCGGCGCTTCTGCTGCGCCCGTCATCCCCGCAGGCGCAGCGTGTGACGCTGCCTATGACATCCGCTGAATCAAGCGCATCGCCCTTGGAGGCGTTCCGCATCAGCCGAGACAGCGCCTATCAGCGCGACATGGCGGCGCTGGAAACCCTCATCAGCAGCGAAAACACCGACCGCGCTGCGCGGCAAAGCGCGGCGGAGGAGCTGCAAGCCTACGTTGCGCTGCATCAGGCGCAGTTAGCGCTGGAGGGGACGCTGCTGACCTCGGAGCTCGCGCCGTGCTGCGCTGTGGTGACGGACGGGAGCGTCACCATCGTGACGGAAAAACAGGAAATCACGGAGCAGGACACCGCGCTGGTGCTGACACTCGTGCAGGTGCATACAGGCGTTCCCGCGTCGGGCGTGCGCATCATGACGGCGCAATGAATTTCGTAAAAAGCCTGTTTCACTTTGCAAAAAGCGGGGTATACTGTCTTTGTCAGGAAAGCGCGGATTGACGCAGCAGCATTCCTGTGCTATAATGAGGCATCTCTTGCAAGGAGGGATAACTTCATGGAAAGAACAGGAACAATTACCGCGGTTTCCGGCGACACGCTGGAAGTCACCTTCTGCCGCCCCGGCGACTGCGAAAAATGCCACGCCTGCATCGGCGGTGAAAAGAAGCATGTACTGCTGGTGAAGGGCGAAGGGCATGTGGGCGACGCGGCGGTGGTGTCACTGCCCGAACAGACGGTTGTCAAGGCATCCGCGCTGGCGTATCTTTTGCCGCTGGCGGGGCTGTTCGTCGGTATGCTGCTGGGCGCGCTGGTTGCGCCGCAGAGCGAGACGGCGGGCAGTGCCATCGGCGGTGTGATTGGGCTGGCAGCGGCGCTCATCGGCTTGACGGCGACGGAAAAGAAGCGCAGTGAGTCCGGAAAATATGCGCCGAAGCTGCTGCGCGTGATTTCTGCCGCAGACGCGCTCAAAAACTGACATTACCATTGAGAAAGGATGTGTTTTTATGGCCAAGGAACTTATGAGCAGTGAATTTTCTTCTTTTGTGAAGCAGGACAAGCCCGTTTTGGTGGACTTCTGGGCAACGTGGTGCGGCCCGTGCCGGATGCTCGCGCCGGTAGTGGAGGAGGTTTCCGCCGCGCACGCGGATGACGTCGCCGTCGGCAAGGTGGACGTGGACAAGTGCCCCGAACTCGCCCAGCAGTTCGGCGTGATGAGCATTCCGACACTGATTCTGTTCAAGGACGGTCAGGTGGTGGACACGCTGGTGGGCTATCACCCGAAGGCGGCGCTGGAAGACCTGATTAAAAAGGCGCTGTGAGTTCAGCTTATCCCGAAAAAGCTTTCTGTCTGACGGGCAGAGAGCTTTTTTCGCGTCACTGCGCGCAGTGAAAATGTAAAAATCCACGGGAGGGCGGTTTGTCCCTTCCTTTTCGCGCAAAGGAATGTTATAATGAAGAAGCTGCATTGCAGCCGAAACCTACTGACAAAGGAGAGAAATCACGATGAAACGCCTGATGAGTCTGCTGCTGATGCTCTGTCTGCTCATCCCCTGTCTGGCCGCGCCCGCGCTGGCGGACACCCCCAAGCCGATTCCGACGATTGATTATGACAGCATCCCCGAACCACGCGAAGGGCTGCACCACTATCTGCTGCTCTGCTCCGACCAGTGGACGAACAAACTCGTGAACACCGACGGCATCGTGATTGTCACACTGGACACGGTGACGCACCGCATCATGCTCACGTCGATTATCCGCGACGCGCTGGTGGAGCGCCCCGACGGCGTGATTGGGCGCATCAACTATATCGCGCGCAATTCCGGGCCGGAAGCGCTGTGCAAGGTCATCAGCCAGCACCTGGGCATCAAAATTGAAAAGTACATTCTGCTGAACTTCCAGATGGTTGCCAACATCATCGACTATCTGGGCGGCGTGGACATCACGGTCAACGCGTCGGAGGCGGCGTATCTGCGGCGCTATCCGCTTGACCCCGGTCAGACCGAGCCGACGATGGCGCAGGCGGGTACTTACCGCTTCACGGGGCGCGCAGCAGTCATCTACATGCGCATCCGCAAGGCGGGCGGCGGCGGCGACTTCATGCGCACACAGCGTGCCCGCACGGTCATGTCCACCTTGGCAGACCAGTGCCGCACGTTCACCTACGATCAGGCGCGCGACCTTGTTGACGTCATCATGAAGTACAACTTGCAGACGAACATGACGCTCGACGACATGATTGCCGCCATGGAGCAGGCGCTGAAGCTGCGCACCTGCGTGATTGAGGAACTGCGCATCCCGCAGAATGACGCGGTGCACCCCATCAGCTACGCGGGCATGGCGGTGCAGGAAGTGGACTGGGTGATGAGCCGCGAGGATATGTCGAACTTCCTCTCCAGCGGCTGGCTCGTCATTGACGACAACGACGAGGACGACCCAATTGATTTCTAATCCATCAAAGTTTTGACATAAGAAGGAGTTCCCGCCATGAAGTGTCCCCAATGCGGTCAATGGAACCGTGCTTCCCTGCCCAACTGCATCCGCTGCGGCGCGCCGCTGAATCCGGAAAGCGCCGAAACGCCCACATGGCAGGAGCAGTTCCGCAAGGAAGACAAAGAACCGAAGAAGTACATCCACGTTGACGAGGACGGCGCAGTTGACGAATCCAGCGACCGACGGGATGAACTCGCCACGGACATGACGGAGCTGAAAGAGCGCAAAGTACGCGGCGCACGCCGTCTGGAGCGGATGAAGGAAGAAGCCTCGATGCGCTCCGCCCCTTCCGGTGCGACCACCATCCACATGCATTCCTCGCGTGAATCGCTGATGAATGCGCACGTTGGGCGCGTCCGCATGGTCGGGCACGAAGACGAGCGCAATGCGTCTGCGCAGAGCGCGGCGATGGCGGACAACGTCGTCCCCCAGCCGAAAATCTGGCAGGACACCCGTGGATACGACCCGCTCGTTACCATGCTGCAGGAGAACACGATTCCATCCGCCCCGCCGCGCATGAACGAAATGAAATCCTACCGCACGCGCGGCAAGGGCTTCCGGGTGACGCTGCGGGTGCTGATTATCCTGCTGGTTGTGGGTCTGGTCGGCGTCGGCGGATTCTTCGCGCTGTCCCATCTGGGGCTGCTGAACACCTCCAGTGGGTCGAACGCATCCATCACGTCCAGCATTGTGGATGATTTGGCGGCGCACACGGTGCTCATTCCCGGCGAGGACGGGCAGCAGATTTACGTCGGCGCGCCGATGCAGGCAACGTACCCCGTGGTGGACGGCTTCGCGACGGTTGAGATTCCGGATTACCTCTGGTATCGCGACTTGCCGAGCGTCGGTGTGGAAAACGAGACGATGCATGTGACGCTCAAGGCGTTCCTGAAAACCGCGAACGGCCGGCAGAAGGCGCTTGACCCCATCGAGTACGACATTTCCATTCCACTCAGCCCAATTGCGCTGGTTTCACCGGAATCCATGCGGCAGGAAGTGACGACCGCTATGTACTCCGTGCAGCTGCAAGTGCGTCCCGGCTCAACAGTGACGGTCAACGAGGTGGACATTTCCGATACGGTGAGTGAAGACGGTCTGCTGATTTACAACGCAACCGTTCAGCCCATTGGCGACAATGTGTTCAAATTCCGCGTCCGTGCGCCATACTGCCGCGAAAATGCGCTCGACCTCACCCTCTACCGCGAAGTGCAAGAGATTCCGCTGGACTTGGCGGTGACGACATACGCATCAACGAGCAAATCCACCCTCGAAATCTCCGCGACGACCAAACCCGGCGCAACGGTGGACGTGCTGACGAATCACTCTGACCTTGACATTACGAATCTGGATAAGACGGGCGAGTTCAAGTTTGTTGCCATCTTCGATAAAATCGGCGACAACACGATTACCATCACGTCCTCCTATCCGGGCAGCAAGACTTCGCGCGTGGACTACACCATCTACTACGTTCCGAATCAGGACGTGTACACCCGCAAAGCGTGGCCGCTGAACAACTCCGCCGAATACTCCGAGCTGATGTCAAACATCACCTACCGTTCCGAGCATTCGCAGGTGTATCTGGTCGTCGGCACGATTGCCGAAATCATCTCCACCAAGCCGCAGACAGCCATCGTCTACACGGGCGAGGACGGTCAGAGCCGCCCCGTGGTCATTGAGAACAAGTCGAAAACCGACTGGGCGGTGGGCGACTACCTGCGCATTTATTGCGACGCATACGGCACATACAGCGCCATGCCGTGGCTGATTGCGCGCTATACCTATCAATAACCCTTGGGAGGAAACAGTATGGCTTCCTATGACCTTCTGATTATCGGCGCGGGGCCCGCCGCGTGGAGCTGCGCCATGACCGCCCGTCAGCGCGGATTGACGACGGCGGTCGCGTGCGCGCAGTCCGCCACCAGCTGGCTTCAGCGCGCAGAGCGCATCGACAACTACCCCGGTCTGCCGCAAATCAGCGGCAAAGAGCTGCTTTCACGCTTCCGGGCGCAGGCGGCGGACATGGGCGTTGTCATCATCGAGCAATTGGCGCGGCAGATTATGCCAAACAGCGACGGCTACATGACGCTGGTCGGCAACGACATCATCGAAAGCCGTGCGATTGTGCTGGCGATGGGCGCGGCGCGTCCAAAGCTGCTGCCGGGCGAAGAAGAGCTGCTGGGGCGCGGCGTAAGCTGGTGTGGCACATGCGACGGCATGTTCTACCGCGGCAAGAAAGTGGCGGTACTGTCGGCATGGGCGGGCGGCGTGGAAGAAGCGGAATTTCTCGCCGGACTGGCATCAGAGGTGGATTACTACCTGCTGGCGCAGCACGCGCAGCCGGAAAATCCGCCGTACCGCCTGTGCGAGGGCAAGCCGCAGTCCATCCGGCACGAAGAAAATCAGCTGGTGCTGGTGACGGATGCGGGCGAATACCGCTACGACGGCATCTTCATCTTCCGCCCTGCCGTATCGCCGGACACGCTGCTGCCGGGGCTGAAAACCGAAGGCGCGTTCATCCCCGTTGACCGGCGGATGGCGACGAATCTGCCGCGCGTCTACGCCTGCGGGGACTGCACGGGTCAGCCGCTGCAAATCGCCAAGGCAGTCGGCGAGGGCAACGTTGCCGCCATCAGCGCATCTGCCAATTTGAACAAGGGGGTACGCGCATGAAGAAGGCATTCCGGTGGCTTTTGCCACTTCTCCTGCTGATGCTGCTGACGCTGCCCGCGCTGGCGGACGGCTACGAATTTGCCGACGACCTGACGGGCGAATACCTCTACCCGGCTGGCTCGGACGAATCCACCGCGACGTACATCTACCGCTACCGCTATCCGCAATTGGCCGGCGACGACGAAATCGCTGCGATGTTCAACACAACCTATGCCTACACCGCTGACGACACCCTTGCCTTTGAAGCGCCGATGAACGCAGGGCTGACCGACGGCGCGGCGCAGGCGACCATCATCGACGTGACGTATGAAGTCACCTGCCAGACGGCGGATTACCTCTCGATTCTCATCACGAAGCACACACAGCGCCCGGACAGCGAATCCACCACCATCAGCGGGCATGTGTTCGCGCTGACGGGCAGCCGCGCGGGTGAAATCATCAGCCTGCCCTACTTGCTGGGGATTCTGACGCAGGACGGCAAGGTAGACACTTGGCTGCAAGACCGGCAGACGGCGAAGGCGGACAACTGCGTGCGCGAGCTGGTATGGGCGGAAATCGAGCGGATGATGAAATCCGGCGACGTACCGTTCTATGACGGCTTGACGTTTGAGGAGCTGGAAGCCGCGTTCTATCCGGAAGAGGATTTCTATCTGGATGAAAACGGCGACCCGGTGTTCTATCTGCTGGAAAACACGGTTGCCCTGCCCGAAGCGGGCATTCTGCTTGTCCCCATCTCGCTGGAAACGCTGCTGGACGAGCTGTAACTGCATTTCCTATTATCTGCGTATCAGGAGGCTTCATGCTCCGCGAATTTGATTTGCAAAGGATGCACTGGGCGGACAAAACGCAGTCCATGCTCCACCAAAGGCAGATGGAAGCGTGCGAGACGCGTCTGCTGAGCTACCCAACCGAGTCGATTTTCACGCTGCAGGACGAGCGGGAGACCGAATGCTGGTGGCAATGCTCGTACGACGCGGAGGAATCGCCAAAATCGCCCGTGCTGCACACACTGCGGGAGATGCGGGCGAACGTGCTTGCGCGCCTGCCCGTGGAAGCCGCGCTGCTGACAGAGACAGAACATGCGCTGATTGTCCGGCTGATTCTCTGCGGAGGTCAGGCGCGCATCGACGGCTGGCAGGAGCTGTCCGCCGCTGAATCACTGCTGCGCCGCCTTTGGTGCACGCTGGAGGTGGACGAGCAGGACGTTCTGCTGCACCTGCCGCGGGAACTGATGATCCCGCTTTCGCTGATTCTGCGCGAGCAGCGGCATCAGGAGCTGCGCAGTCGCCTGCTGTTCTTCGACACGGACACGAAGGCGGCGCTCTACCTGTCCGGGATGTTGAGCGCGAAACAGGCGCTTTCCCGGCTCTACGAAAGCGTGCTGCACGATTCATACGCGAACGACGAAGCGCTGGCGCTGCGCTACTTGAAGGCGGGCAACGATTTCTACTACAACCGCGCCGGGGAGCTGTTTCTGCTGCATCCGGGGCTGGCTGACCCGGAGAAGATCCTGCGGGAAGGCGGCTTTCCGATGGGGTATCAGCCGGATTTGCCGAGCGAGCGTGCGCTGATGGCGTCGCGCGACCTGCTGCCGGAGGAATTTGAGACAGACGCACAGCTATCGGCGCTGCTGGACAGCTGCATGGGACTGGAAACGGCAGAGGAAAGCAGCGCGCATGATTTGCGGATACTGGTCAAGCAGCATGTAACGTGGTCAGAGCTGATGGAAGTTGTGCGGGCAATGCTGCCGATTCCGCCGACGAAGGAACTGACGGCGTGCCTGCATCGGCTGTACGCCTTCACACCGCGCTGGGGAACCTACCGTGCCGCGCTGGTGCAATAACAGGAGCTATCATGAAATACACATTTCAAACCGATTCTGCGGCGGAGGGGCTGCGCATAGACGCCTGCATCCGCCGTTTTTTGCCGGAGCTGCCCTCCCGCGCGGCGCAGGAGGCGTTCTCCCATCGCGACGTGAAACTCGACGGCAAGCGCGTCAAGCCCGATGTGCGCGTGCACGCCGGGCAATGCGTGGAAGTATTCTGCATGGAGCAGACCGCGCCGCTGCTGGACGTTGTGTACGAGGATGCGGATGTGCTGCTGGTCAACAAGCGGGCGGGCATCAGCGTAGAGGCGGACGAAAAAGGCGGCGTGACGCTAACCGAATTAGCTGCGCGGCACGTTCGTCAGCAAGCCCCCGACGCGCGTGCGCCCAAAGCGTGCCATCGGCTGGACAACCAGACGTGCGGGCTGCTGATGTTCGCCAAGACGGAGAAGGCCGAGGGCATTTTGGAGCGTGCCTTCCGCGACCGCACAATGGACAAGCGCTACATCTGCCTTGTGCGCGGAATGATGAAGCCGCCGAAAGCCACCTGCCGCGCCTACCTGCTCAAGGACGCGAAAGCCGCGCATGTCACCATCCATGACAGCGCCGTCCCCGGCGCGCGGCCGATTGTGACGGCGTATGAAGCACTGGAACAGGGCGCGGTCAGCCGCGTGGAAATCCATCTGATTACAGGGCGGACGCACCAAATCCGCGCGCATATGGCGGCGCTGGGGCATCCGCTGCTGGGCGACGACGTGTACGGCGACCGCGCGTTCAATCGGCAAATGAAAATGCAGGGGAAGCTCTGCCTATGCGCGGCGCAGTTGACGCTGGACACGGGCGGCGCGCTGCCGCAGCTGGACGGGCGGACGTTCCGCGTGAAGTGCCCGTTCTAAGGAGGAAATTCATGTCATTGCAAATGCCGATTCGCCTGATTGCCACCGACATGGACGGCACACTGCTGACGGATGAACCGCTGATTCTGCCGGAAACGGCGGATGTACTGCGCCGCGCGGCGGAAAAGGGCATCGTGCTGTCACTGGCATCGGGGCGTTTGCCGGACGACGCGAGCTTTTTTGCCGTGGACGCGAAGCTGCCAATGCACGTCATTGCGCTCAACGGCGCGGTGACGCTGGTGAAGCCACTGGGCGACGTGCAGGAGGCGCACCACCTGCCGCAGCCGACTGTCCATCGCATCATGGCGCGGCTGGACGAAGCAAACGTGCAGTACGCGGTGTTCGGCGTTCACGAGGTGGTTGCGTCGGACGACATGCCGCTTTCCCGCGCGCAGGTGGTCATCGGCACATTCCTGAACCGTGCGGGCGGGCGCACCGCTTTCCGTAACCGGAAACAGGGCATCGACGCGGTGATTCAGGACTGCGTGAAGGTGGTCGTTTTCTCGCAGAATCTGCCGCTGCTGGATGATTTGCGTGCGTTCGTGCGCGATAGTTGCCCCGATGCGGACGTGACGAGCAGCTGGTGGGACAACATTGAGATTGTACCGCGCAGCGCCAGCAAGGGCAGCGCCCTTCAGACGCTCGCGAAGTCGCTGAATATCCCGATGGACGAAGTGATGGTATTCGGCGACAGCGACAACGATTTGAGTATGCTCAAAGCGGCGGGCGTTTCCGTCGCGATGGGCAACGCAAACGAGCGTGTGAGGGCATCCGCACGATTTGAGACGCTAACGAACGATGCGCAAGGCGTGGCTGCCGCCATCCGCGCCATCGTTTTTGGCGAGGACGTGCCGGGCGTCATCCGCAAGCGGTAACTATGCGCCCATCCCCTGCCGAAGCGCAATCATCCGCCCGAACAGCCCGATTCCCTCCAGTTTCAGCTGGGCGGACAGGGCTGTTTTGCTGTCCTGATTCTCCAGATTGCCCCTGATCGGCGCCCACGCGTCCGACAGCGCCAGCAGCTCCTTGATCGGCGACGGCGGATTGCGCCCGAAGCGCTCCTGCGCCGTCTGCCGCCAGAGCGTCAACTGACCGCCCAGCGCTGTTATCTGCTCCTGCGCTTCCGTCAGCGTCAGTTCGCCCGCATCCAGCAGGGACGCGGTGTCCCGCAGCGTCCGCGCGGCTTGCAGCAGCAGCGTGAACCCCGCCTCGGCAACATCCACCTGACCTGCCATGCCTTTGAGCCGGAGCTGCAATTCCGGGCATGTCCAGCGATAGAGGTACGTCTCGATGCGCTGATTTTCGCCCAGCCGCTGCCGCACGGATGCGGCATCCGTCTCCGCGCCGTAGCAGGCAATGAACACGCGCCACTTTTCGCCGTCCTCGACAACCGCGCCCGGTGCGCCGCGGTCGGTGAGCAGTTCCGCTTTCTCCCGCGCGGCATCCTCGTTGGAGAAAACGCCGGTCTGGATGGCGTACCACGTTTCCGCCGCAAGCGTAATCTCCCGCGAGACGACTGTCTGGTCATAGGCGGCGGCAATCGGCGTGGCGGTCGGCTGCGCAATCGTCTCCGCTGTCAGGTGCGACGCGGCATTGCGAGAGAGAGTCAGCGCACCCGCCGCAAAAATCAGCAGCGTCAGCACAATCATGTGCCCCAGCCGCCTGCGCGCCATCTGCTGCCGGTAAAGCCGCTGTTCCACGCGTCCCATGTTCTTCGCCTCCACTTCCTTGGGTCTGGCAGACGATATGCCCGCGCGGAAGCGAAAATGACTTGCGCTTTTCGGCAAAATGTGCTACCATAGGAGCAAGAATCGAAGCAAGAATCCACAGGAGGACAGTACATGCGATACCACATCGACACCATTCCGGTTTGGGACGCGGCGAAAATTGACGGCGAGTGCCTGCTCTGCGCCCTGCAGCGCCGGGTGGAACTGCAGCAGATTGAATATTCGCTCGGCGCGTCGGTCATGGAGCCGGACGTGCGTATTCAGGTGAACAAAAAGGGCTTCTGCCAGCACCACCAGCGGATGCTGTTCAAGGGCGACAATCGGCTCGGCCACGCGCTGATGCTCGAATCGCACTTGACGGAGACGCGCGGCAAATTAAACAAAGCGTTCAGCGACATCCGCAAAGCTGCCAGCGGCAATTCGTCCTTTCTCGACCGTCTGTCCGGCAAAACGCCGTCACCCGCCAAGGCGATGGAAGCCGCCGTGCAGGAGCTTGACGCGCTGTGCGGCACCTGCATCGTCTGCAACGCGATTGAGGACAATATGAACCGCTATCTGCACACATTTTTCCACCTCCACCAGAATGATTCGGAATTCCGCAAGCATTTTGCGCAGAGCAAGGGGGTCTGCCTCCCCCACGCGGTGCAGCTGCTCAAACTCGCGCCGCAGGAGCTGCCAAGCCGCGAATTATCCGCCTTTGCCGACCTCATCTGCAAGCTGGAAACCGAAGCATTCGACCGCATTCAGGGCGACGTGAGCTGGTTCATCAAAAAATTCGACTACCGCTTTCAAGCCGAGCCGTGGAAGGACAGCCGCGACGCGGTGGAGCGCAGCGTCAACAAGCTGCGTGGCTGGTGCGTCGGGAAAGAGCCGAATCCAGAAGAAAAGTGAATGCGAAAACATCCCGCCTGATGCTTGTCAGACGGGATGTTTTCCTTTACGGTTAATACTATTTCCAGATTCACCTGCGCCATCTGCTTGCGCCTTTTCCGTTCTGGCGTCCGGTCGTTCCATTTAGCGTAGCGCTGCTACGCTGCATTCCACTCCCGTTAGCCAGAGCGAAAAATTCGCGGCGCATCTTGGCGCATTCTCATTTGGAAATAGTATAATTTACGGATTGATTTCCGGCGCGTTTTCCGGGTCGAAGCGCTCCAATTGAACCTTCGCTTCCTCAAAAATATCCAGCGAGAAGGAGTCCGGGTAGCCCTCCTGATACACGACACGGCGGATGCCGGCGTTGATAATCATCTTTGCGCAGACGCTGCACGGCTGGTGCGTGCAGTAAAGCGTCGCGCCGTCGATGGAAACGCCAAGTTTCGCCGCCTGAATGATGGCGTTCTGCTCCGCGTGGATGGCGTAGCAGAGTTCGGCGCGCGTGCCAGACTGAATGCCGAGCCGATCGCGCATACACTCGCCGCGCTCGCGGCAGGTTTTGAGGCCCGCCGGCGCGCCGTTGTAGCCCGTCGTCATGATGCGCTTGTCCTTCACAATGACGCAGCCAATGCTCCGCCCCGGACGGTAGCAGCTTGTCCATCCGGCGATGACGTGCGCCATTTCCATAAATCGGCTGTCCCACTTGTCCATACTCGTTTCCTCCTGCATGTTTGTTCCCCATTATATCGGCTTTCGCGGGTTCTGTCAAGTTTTTCAGCGGCGGCGCATAAGTTTGCGGGCAAAGGAGGCGTTTTTATGCCCCAGACCCTCAAAAAACAGGCGCTTACGCTGACCATTGCGAACGGCTTCACGCGCGGGCTTGGATTTCTCTTCCGCCTGATGACGGCGCGGCTGATGGGTGCGGAGGCCATCGGCGTGATGGAGCTTTCCGCCTCCGCCGCGATGCTGGCGCTGACACCCGCAACCGCCGGACTGCCGACCGCCATGAGCCGCATGACCGCGCGCCCGAACGCCGATCAAAGCGCCGTCCTGCGCGCGGGGCTTTCACTCAATCGGCGGATTGCGCTGGTGATGATGCCGCTGCTGTTCCTGCTTGCGCCGGGGATGGCGTGGCTGCTCAGCGACTTTCGGACGCTGCCCGCGATTCTCATCAGCATCCCCGCCGTGTTTTTGCTGGGCTGCTGCGCCGTGTACAGCGGGTGGTTCTATGGCCGCGGCGACATGCTCACGCCCGCGCAGTGCGAATGCAGCGAGCAAATTGTGCGATTCGTCGGAAGCCTTGTGCTGCTGCTGATTTTCACGCGGTCGCCGCTGTCCGTCCGTGCCGCGCTGCCGGGTTTTGCCGGAATTCTGGCGGGTATCTGCGTTTGGATGATGTTCCGCCGCCGTGCGCCGCTGCCGCCGGGTGTGCCATCCGCCGATTTGCGCCGTGAGCTGCTGGCGTTATCCGCCCCAACCGCCGTTTCGCGCCTCTGCCAGACGTGCCTGCGGATGCTGACGGCAGTGCTGCTGCCGCTGTGCCTGCGGCAATCCGGGCTGACCGCGTCCGCCGCGACTGCGCAGTTCGGGCTGCTGAGCGGGATGGCGATGCCGCTCATCATGGCGCCCGGCGTCATCACCAGCGCCATGTGCATGGTCGCCGCGCCCGCCGTGTCCCGGCAGGAAAGCAACCGCGTCCGCCTGAAACGCACCATGCGGCAGTTGCTGCTGATGGCGGGGCTGATTGGCTGCCTGTCCTCGTGCGTGCTGTTTCTCTTCGCGCAGCCGATTTCGATGCTGCTCTACGGTGAACCGGCGCTGACGGGTGTGCTGATGGCGCTCTCCCCGCTGTCGATGCTGTTTGCTATCCAGCAGGTGCAGTTCGGGCTGGTGACGGGCTTGGGCGTTCAGCGGCGCGCGATGACGGGTACCATTGTTTCCTCCGTGCTGACGCTGGTGGTGATGAGTATCTTCTGTCCGATGCCGAGCGTGCGGATTTTCGGCGCGGTGCTGGCGATGCTGGCAGGCAGCCTTGTGCGCGTGATTTGGAACGCCGCCGTGCTGCAATCAGCGAAGCGGGCGGCGTAATCCCTTGGGATAGTGGTTCTTCATCTGCCCGTCGGAGATTTTCCCCCAGCCCAGCGGAATAGCGTCGCAGCACGCAAGTGCCCAGCCTTTCCCATCCGCTGGGAGCGTCTCACCCGCCTGATAGCGGCGCGCATCCTCCCGCGTGAGTTCCACACGCGGCACATCCGGTGGAAAGATACTCATCGCCCACGCGTGGTCGGGCACAAACAGCTTCTTCTGCACCGTCCCCAATTGCAAGCCGCAGCGGACGACCTGAATGCCGTCGCAGACCGGACGGTCGGGCAGGCAGCTCAGCGTCACCGATTCGTCGCGGCTGCGTCCGGGCTTGCCGCTGCCGGTGCGCATCACATTCGCGTTTGCCATCGGGCAGAAGGCGCGCAAGGCTTGCAATGCGTCCTTGCTCGGCGCATCCTTCTCTGGCGCTTTCTGCCAATTACAGGGTGCGTCGCCGTGCTTGCGCAGGAGGGCGACGAAATGCCCCTCGCCTTTCATGCGGTGCGGATAGCACGTCAGCATCCCGTCTGGCGCATCTGCTCCGGGCAAGGAGAAGGCTTCCAGCGAGAAATCCGCGTGGCGCGACAGGAACGCATCCACCGTATCCTCGTTTTCCGTGCGGTTCATTGTGCAGGTGGAATAGACCATGCGCCCGCCGGGACGAAGCATTTCCGCCGCGCGGTCGAGGATTTCCGCCTGCCGCTTAGCGCATCCGGCGGGGCTTTCGGGCGACCATTCCGCGCGTGTTTCCGGATGACGGCGGAACATGCCTTCGCCAGAACAGGGTGCATCCACCTGAATCGCGTCGAATGCCTCCGGCCAGCGCTGCGCCAATTGGTCGGGATAGGCGCTGACGACGAGGGCGTTCGGGATGCCCATGCGCTCGATATTCTGCGAGAGGATTTTCGCGCGCTCCCAGACGGGTTCATTGCACACCAGCACGCCCTGTCCGCCCATACGCAAACCGCTCTGCGTTGATTTTCCACCCGGCGCGGCGCACAAGTCCAGTACATGCTCCCCCGGCTGCGCGTTCAGCACGGCGGCGGGCAGCATCGCGCTCGGCTCCTGCAAGTACCACGCGCCCGCTTCATGCAGCACGTCCGCGCCGGCGGTCGAGGTCAGTGCGAGGTAATGCCCGTTTTCCTCCCACGGAACTCTTTCGCCGCAGTCCTCCGGCAGCCGCGTCGGGCGCTTCCACGGATTCACGCGCAGACCGCGCTGATACGGCTCGTCATATGTACGCAAAAAGGCGGCCATTTCGCCTTTCAGCTGTGCCGCCATTTGGGATAAAAACGCCTGTGGAAGCTCGGTCATGCCTGTCCCCCCGGTATATTGTTATGATATTGATTTTTGTCCTGCGCAATTGTCAGCGGCGGCGGGGTCAGTTCCGTCTGCGTTGTGCCGAAATGTGCGCGACGCGCCGGAATCACCCGCTTGCGGCGCGTCGCCGCGTGGCTTTCCCGCTTGGGCGCGGGCTTCGGCTTGTGCTGCACCACCTGCTCCTCTTCGATCATTGTGCCGTCAGCATAAATCAGGTGGCGGCCCGTCGGCGTGCGGCGCGCGCGCTTAGGCAGGAAGCGTGTCCAGAAGTTTCCCCAGACACGGTACGGCTGCCAGCGGATCAGGTAGACCAGAAAGTCCATCACGACGCCGAAAATGCACAGGAGGATGACCAGCGGCAGCCAGTTGCGCATCGCCCAGCCAAGCAGACCGCCGTGGCTGTCGCTCGTCACCATGTTCCAGAGCCACTGCGCTGTCCCGCGAATCCACCCCAGCAGGAAATTGAACAGCGCGTTGATGAAACTGCCCACAATGGTCATCCTCCTCCACTATTTCCTGCATTCGCGGCGCATCTTAGCGCATTCTCATTTGGAAATAGTGTTACTCTACGGTTATCGTAACGCTCACATTTCCCGGCACGACCTCGACCGAAATTTCCTCGTCCTCGTCCGCATCAATGCGGCAGAGCACGGGCAGACTGTACGTCCCCGGCGCAAGCCCGGACGCATCGCATACCAGCCGAATATCGCGGCTTTGCAGCGCGTTCAGCCAGTTTTGCGGCGCGGTAATCATCACCGAGGCATTCACGCGGCTCATGGAGGCGTTGTAGCCCGCTTCCAAGCCTTCAATCTGAATCGGCAGGTTCGTGAAACTCTTCGACTTCAGCACCGGCCCGATTTCAATCGTCACGTTGACGTAGGTGGCGCTGACGTATTTCAGTTCTGGCACGCTGCTCAATCGGACGCGCTGCTTGACCGAATCGGACAAACCGGACACGTCGATGGTTGCATCCGTAAACAGCGCGTCGATTTCCGCCATCTCGCTTGACCAGCCCGCCACCGTGATGTTCTCCGGCGTCATGCTGATTTTTTTGATTTCGTAGCCTTCCTTCGGTGTGCCTTGAATCAGCCCGGTCTGGGAGAGTTCGAGCGTTTTCATGGCGTACATGGTCTGCTCCACAATCACGCTGTCCAGCAGCACCGACTCGCTCGTCACTTCGAGCAAGTCGCTTTCAATCGCGTTGTTGTTCTCGTCCAGCAGCGTATACGCCAGCGCCTTGCGAATCGTGCCCTCGCGCTGGGGCAGGTTGTTCAGTTCCAGCACGACTTCGGCGCGGACAATTTTATCCACCATCGACTTCGGGCCGCTGATGGTCACCGTCGGCGGGTCGAGCGTCGCCGCACCCGCGTAGTAGCCCTCCGGCGCGCTCCCGACCGTCTGCACGGACACGGGGATGCGGAAGCGGGTGATGTACTCTTCCACGTCAATCGTCACAGTAGACGGCTGAATCGAAGAAACCGTGCCGTAAGTGCTGGAATTGGTGGACAGAATGCGGATTTCCTGCTCCCCCGCCGACGAAATGCGGGAGAGGTCAATGCGGACGTTGTAGTTCGTCGCCTTAGCGTTGGCGTACTGCATCTGCGGCACGTCGGCGGTAAGGGACACGTCGCCAAGGAGGCTGGTCAAATCGCTGGTGACAATGAAGCCGTTGCGCTTGACGGATTCTTCGCCCGAAACAGACACGCTAACGCTGGAGAAGTGCTTTTCGCGCGTGAGCGTCGGGTCTTGGGTAATCAGCCCGCCCCAGAGAATGATGGCCAGCAGGAGCGCAAGCAGCTTTGTCGGCCAATTGTGGATGAAAATCCGCTTGAGACCGTCCAGCAGCATCGTCAGGCGTGGGTCACGCTTCTTCTGCGGCTTTGCGGAAGGGGTCTGCGTCATTTGGCACCCTCCTTTCCCTTGCGGCGCACGAGCATGGACAGCAGACGCTGATGCGGCTTGCGAACATAGATACCCTCCAGAATCGTCCGCAGCGACTTCGCGTCAAGGTGGCGGGTGAGCTTGCCGCCCTTCGCCATCGAGATGATGCCCGTTTCCTCGGAGACAATCAGCACAATCGCGTCCGTCGTTTCGGACACGCCGATAGCGGCGCGGTGGCGCGTGCCGAGGTCATGGCTGATACCGCTGGCTTCCGTCAGCGTGAGGATGCTCGCCGCGCTCATCACACGTTCGCCGCGGATGACGACGGCGCCGTCATGCAGGGGCGTGTTCGGCTCGAAGATGTTTTCCAGCAGGCCGGAGGTAATCCGCGCGTCGATGCCGATGCCGTTCTCGATGATGTCCTGCAGGCCCGTTTTCTGCTCAAAGACAATCAGCGCCCCCACATGGCGGCGGCTCAAATCCTGCAGGCAGCGGATGATTTCGTCGATAATGCGCGTCGCCTCATCTTTATCGGTGTCGCGCCGCTTCGTCTCAATGCGCGCGCCGCGGCCAATCTGCTCCAGCGCCTTGCGCAGTTCCGGCTGAAAGAGGATGACCAGCACCAGCGCGCCGTTGTTCACCACGCTCATCAGCAGCCAGTTCAGTGCCGTCAGCCCGAAGAGGTTGCTGATGCCGACGATGAGCAGCAGCATGGCAAGCCCCTTCAAAACAGCGCTGCCCCGCGTGTCGCGGGTAAGCATCAGCAGTTCATAGATAATAATGGCAACGATGAGAATATCCGCAATATCGGAAAGACCGGGGCGGTTCAGCACGTTCCAGAAAAAGGTCTCCAGCGTCTGCAAGAACGTTGTCACGCCAGCTCCGCCTCCTTTAGCATCTTGAATGATTTCATGCGTTCTGCTTCTCCATTATACAACAAATTGCCGCGAATATGAATGCCTTTTCACAAATTTTCCGTGAAGCATCCGTGAACATTCAGAACACCCCACAGTGCAGATAACGAATGAAGCAGCCACTTTCTTCCCAATGGGCGGCAAAAAAATGAAAAAAGGGAAACGCAGCCGCTTTGACGGCATACTTTCCCCTTTCCCCAAATTACCGTGCCCTCTTCAAGGCGAAAATGATTACAGATTGCCGCCGTTCCAGCCCCAGAAGCCGATTTCTTCATACGTCACATAGATGCGGTCGCTGTCAATGTCCAGTTCTTCGCGCAGGATGTCCGTCAGCGCCTCGGTCAGCGCGGCGTAATCCTCCTCCGTCGCAGAGCCGCCGAAGAGCTTCACTTGGCAGATGGCGCAGGGGGCGTCCGTGCCCTTGAAGTACATTGCGGCATTGTCGCGGAAAGACAGCATCAGCCAGCTTTCCGTCTTGCCGGGGATTTTCTCAATGGCATCGCCCATGCGATCCTTGATGACCTGCTCTTTTCGTCCGGGAATGGACACGTTGGAGGTCGTTTCTATGTAAGGCATAACAGTTCCTTTCATTCATATCGGCGTTATCGCCGTTTCCGCCCCGCAAGCAGGGCTTCGGATGAAATATTCGATGTTCAGACGCTCAATTCCTGCTTTTCGCCCAGCAAATCTGCATTTTCCGCCAGCAGCGGACGAATCACGTCGCGCAGGTACTCTTCCACCTGCTCGCAGCTTCGGCCCGTGAACTGCTCCGGACGCAGAATCGCTTCCACTTCTTCGCGGGTAATCATGAACGCCGGGTCAGCGCAGATACGATCGATGAGGTCGTTCTTGCCGCCCTCTTCCTTCACCACGCGCGCCGCCGCCTGCGAATGCACGCGCAGCTTCTCATGCAGCTCCTGACGATTGCCGCCCTTCTTCACCGCGTCCATCATGATGTTTTCCGTCGCCATAAACGGCAGCTCGTTCATCACGCGCGCGCGCACCACCTTGTCGTACACCACCAGCCCGTCACAGACGTTCATCATGATGTTCAGGATCGCATCCACACCGAGGAACGCCTCCGCGACAGCAATGCGCTTGTTTGCGGAGTCATCCAGCGTGCGCTCGAAGAATTGCAGGGAGGATGTCATTGCGGTGTTCAGCGTATCGACACAGACGTAGCGCGCCAAGGCGTTGATGCGCTCACAGCGCATGGGGTTGCGCTTGTAGGGCATGGCAGACGAGCCGATTTGGCTCTTCTCGAACGGCTCCTCCATCTCCTTGAAATTTGCCAGCAGGCGCAGGTCATAGGCGAACTTGCTTGCGGACTGCGCAATGCCGCTCAGCACGGAAACCACCTGATAGTCCATCTTGCGGGAGTACGTCTGCCCGGACACCGGCACCACCTTGTCAAAGCCCATCGCCGTGGCAATATCCTGCTCGACCGCCTTGATTTTCGCACTGTCGCCGCCAAACAGCTCCATGAAGGACGCCTGTGTGCCCGTCGTGCCCTTGCTGCCCAGCAGCGCCAGGGAGGACAGGCGGTGTTCCAGCTCGCAATAGTCCATGTACAATTCATTCAGCCACAGCGTCGCGCGCTTGCCGACCGTCGTCAATTGGGCAGGCTGCAAATGCGTGTACGCCAGCGCGGGCATGTTCTTGTACTTATCCGCGAAACTCGCCAGCAGGTTCATCACGTTGAGCAGCTTGCGGCGCACGACCTGCAAGCCCTCGCGCATGATAATCACATCAGTGTTGTCACCCACATAGCAGGACGTCGCGCCCAGATGGATGATGCCCGCCGCCTTCGGGCACTGCAGGCCGTAAGCGTAGACGTGGCTCATCACGTCGTGGCGGCACTCCTTCTCGCGGCGCTGCGCATCGTCGTAGTTGATGTCCTCCGCATGGGCTTCCAGCTCGGCAATCTGCTCGTCGGTAATGTCCAGCCCCTGCTTCTTTTCCGCCTTCGCCAGCGCAATCCACAGCTTCCGCCAGGTGCGGAACTTGTTGTCCTCAGAGAAGATGAACTGCATCTCCTTGCTGGCATAGCGGGTCGAAAATGGGCTGATATAGCTGTCATGAGGCATAATGCTTTCCTCCGATTTCATTTCAAAGGGTGATTTTCCGCGCCAATTCCAGCGCCAGATACGCCGCACGGTCTTTTTCATCCAGCTTGGCATGGGTGGACAGGCTGCGCGGATCCCACTGCTCGCGGTCAAGGTTATCGCCCGCGTAGAAAAACTCGAACACGTCGATTCCACGGAACTGTGCCAGCGCCATCAGCGCCGAGCACTCCATATCCACGCAGACGCACCCCTGTGCCTTGCGCAGTGCCACCTTCGCGCGGGTTTCGCGGTAGAAGGCATCCGTCGTCCACACTTTGCCTTCGGTGAAGTCCACGCCCGTTTCGCGCAGAATCGCCTCGAACGCCCCGCGGTATTTCGGATTCGCCGGAATCTCGTCCGACGGCGGCGCGTAGTGGAAGCTCGTGCCTTCGTCGCGCACGGCGGCGGTCGGGATGATGATGCCGCAGTCGCGAATCTGCTGATTCAGCACGCCGCAGTTGCCGAATACGACGAACCGCTTCGCACCCAGCGCGTGCAGCTCTTCCAGCATCGCCACGCAGGACGGCGCGCCGACCATTGCCAGCGCAAACGTCAGCGGTGTCCCCTGCCACAAACCGCGGTAAATGGGGTATTTCGCGTTCGCGTCGCCGAGCTCGGCAAGCACGCGCACATCCGCCGCCATATCCAGCATCCGCTCGAACGTGACGTGCGAAAAGCAGCTGACGACCGTCTCCGGCAAATCCGGCACAGGCGAAAAGAGCATATCGGGGTTGATGACTGCTTGGCGCGACGCATCAAAATCCGTCAAAAGCATGGTGATTCCCTCCTGCCGCCGTTTGCCCTCTATCATAGCAGATTTTGCGGCAAAAGGCAACAGGAGGGCTGCAGTTTATACTATTTCCAAATGAGAATGCGCCGAGATGCGAAGTGAATTTTTCATTCTGGCTAACGGGAGTGAAACGCAGCGTAGCAGCGCTACGCTAAGTGGAACGAGCGGACGACAGAATGGAAAAGGCACGAGCAGACGACGCAGGCAAATGCAGGAAATAGTATCACAGGCGGAAGTAGTCCACGCCGCTCTCAAACAGCGGCTGATACTTGTCGCCGGGTACATTCTTGTAGAGATTTTCGCCGCTGCGCTCGGTGTGACCCATCTTGCCCAGCACGCGGCCGTCCGGGCTGGTGATGCCCTCGATGGCGAAATAGCTGGCGTTGGGGTTGAAACGCATATCCATCGACGGCGCGCCGGACAAATCCACATACTGCGTGGCAATCTGCCCATTCGCCGCAAGCTGGCGAATCAGCGCTTCCGGGCCGACAAACCGGCCTTCGCCGTGGCTGATGGCGACCGTGTGGATGTCCTCCACCTTGCAGCGGGACAACCACGGGGATTTATTCGACGCAATGCGCGTGCGGACGAGCATCGACTGGTGACGGCCGATTTCGTTGAACGTCAGCGTCGGGCACTGATCGGACGTGTCGATGATTTCGCCATACGGCACAAGCCCCAGCTTAATCAGCGCCTGGAAGCCGTTGCAAATGCCCAGCATCAGGCCGTCGCGGCGCTGGAGCAAATCATGCACCGCGTCCTTCATGGCAGGATTGCGGAAGAACGCCGTGATGAATTTCGCCGAGCCGTCGGGTTCGTCGCCGCCGGAGAAGCCGCCGGGCAGGACGATCATCTGGCTGCGCGCAATCATGCGGCTGGCTTCGGCAATCGACTGCGTAATGGCTTCAGGCGTCAGGTTGTTGATGACGAGGATTTCCGCCGCGCCGCCTGCGCGCTCGACCGCCCGCGCGGTGTCGTACTCGCAGTTCGTGCCGGGGAAAACCGGGATGAACGCCAGCGGCTTGACCGTCTTGACGGCGGGCACGGGGTAGGTTTCCGCCGAATAGGAGAACTTCTCCGTCGTTTCGCCGGTGTGACCGCGGTAGGAGAACACCTTGTCCAGCTTGCCCTCGTAGATTTCCTGCATGGCGGTCAAATCAATGCGTTCGCCCTCGTACTCCAGCACCCACTCCGGCACGGTGTCGCCCACCTTCACGCCGAGGTCGATATCTTCGGTGCATTCCAGCAGCATCGCACCGATTTGCTGCGCGAAGAGATTGCCGTCGTAATCATCGTCGATACGCGTGCCAATCTGATTGCCAATTCCCATCTTGAACAGGCCTTCCGCCACACCGCCCAGACCCAGCGCCCACGCAGAAACCACCTTGCCCGCGCGAATGGCGGACAGAACGGCATCATAATTCGCGGTCAGCGCAGCGGTGTCGTGCGGGTCGCAGGAGACAAGGCGGATGGCGTGCCCCGCTTCCTTGAATTCGGGCGAAATGACCTCGCTCGCCTTGCCGGGGGCAATCGCGAAGGAGCAGAGCGTCGGCGGAACGTCCATCTTCTCGAACGTACCGGACATGGAGTCCTTGCCGCCAATCGCCGCGATGTTCAAATCCAGCTGCGCATCCAGCGCGCCCAGCAGCGCCGCGAACGGCTTGCCCCAGCGCGTCGGATCCGTGCCCATGCGCTCAAAATATTCCTGGAAGGTCAAATACGCCTGCTTGTAGTCAAAGCCCGCGCAGACCAGCTTCGTCACGCTTTCGATGACCGCCAGATAGCTGCCCTCATACGGCGACTGCGACAGGATTTCCGGGTGCATCCCGTACGCCATGCCGGACACGGTATCCGTCACACCATGACGAACTGGCAGCTTTGCAACCATCGTCTGGTTCGGGGTCAGCTGATATTTGCCGCCGAAGGGCATCAAGACCGTCGCCGCGCCGATGGTAGAATCGAACCGCTCGCTCAAGCCCTGCTTGGAGCAGATATTGAGGTTGCCAAGCATATCCGCCAGCTTCTCCGTCACCGTATCGCCCGCAAACTCGTAGGGCTTGACATCATCATCCGGGACAGATGCAGTCGTGTGCTTCTCCGCGCCGTTGGAATTGAGGAACTCGCGGGACAAATCGACAATCGTCACGCCCTTCCACGTCATGCGCAGACGGGGTTCGGCGGTCACTTCCGCCACGACGGTCGCTTCAAGGTTCTCGCGGTTTGCCGCCGCAAGGAACGCATCAACATCCTCCGGCGCAAGCACAACCGCCATCCGTTCCTGCGATTCGGAAATCGCCAGCTCCGTGCCGTCCAGACCGTCGTACTTCTTCGGCACTTTGTCCAAATCAATCAGCAGGCCGTCCGCCAGTTCGCCGATTGCCACGGACACGCCGCCCGCGCCGAAGTCGTTGCAGCGCTTAATCAGGCGGGTGACTTCGCCGTTGCGGAAGAGGCGCTGGAGCTTGCGTTCGGTCGGGGCATTGCCCTTCTGCACCTCCGCGCCGCACGTTTCGATGGATTCCAGCTTATGGGACTTGGACGAACCCGTTGCGCCGCCGCAGCCGTCGCGCCCGGTGCGCCCGCCAAGGAGGACAATCTTGTCGCCGGGGGCGGGCACTTCGCGGCGGACGTTCTTCTCCGGCGCAGCGCCGACCACCGCACCGATCTCCAGACGCTTGGCGGCATAGCCCGGATGGTACATTTCGTCCACCAGCCCCGTCGCCAGCCCAATCTGGTTGCCATAGGAGGAATAGCCCGCCGCCGCCGTGGTGACGAGCTTGCGCTGGGGCAATTTTCCCGGCATGGTCTGGCTGACCGGAACGAGCGGGTCAGCCGCGCCGGTAACGCGCATCGCCTGATAGACATAGGTGCGCCCGGACAGCGGGTCGCGAATCGCGCCGCCGATGCAGGTCGCCGCGCCGCCGAAGGGCTCAATCTCCGTGGGGTGGTTGTGCGTCTCGTTCTTGAACATGAGCAGCCACGGCTCTTTCACGCCGTCCACATCCACATCAATCTTGATGGAGCAGGCATTGATTTCCTCGCTCACGTCAATGTTGGGGGTCTGCCCGATTTTCTTCAGGTACTTGCCGCCGATGGTCGCGATGTCCATCAGGTTCATGGGGCGCTCGCGGTCGCCGTAGACGGTTTTGCGCGCCGCCAAATAACGCTGGAACGCCTTCTCGACCGCCGCTTTGCGCACATCCACCGCGTCAAGGGTCGTCAGGAACGTCGTGTGACGGCAGTGATCCGACCAGTAGGTGTCAATCATGCGGATTTCGGTCAGCGTCGGGTCACGGTGCTCGGACGCGAAATAATCCCGGCAGAACGCAAGGTCGTCGTCATCCATCGCCAAGCCATATTTCTTGACGAACGCATCCACCTCATCGGCATTCATCGCCGTGAAGCCAGTCAGCGTCTCCACATGGTCAGGCGTGTCGTACTGCTGCTGGAGCGTCGTCTTTTCGCCCAAGTCGGCTTCGCGCGCCTCCACAGGGTTGATGACGTGCTTCTTCACGCGCGCCAGCTCATCCGCCGTGAAATCGCCGTCCAGCAGATACACACGCGCACTGCGCACCGTCGGGCGGGCGCACTGCCCCACCAGCTGGATGCACTCCTCGCAGGACGCCGCGCGCTGGTCATACTGACCCGGCAGGTACTCCACCGCGAAAACCGCCTTCGCGCCCTGCGGAAGTTCCGTGTACGTCACATCCACCTGCGGCTCGGAGAACACGACCGGCAGGCACTTCTGGTACAGCGCATCATCGACACCCTCGACATCATAGCGGTTCAGCAGGCGCAGACCCGTGACCGTCTTGATTTGCAGGATATGGCGAATTTCCCACAGGAGCTGCTTCGCCTCCACCGCGTAGGGGGCTTTCTTTTCCACATAAATGCGTTTGACGCTCATGAATGGCTCTCCTTTCGTGATGCCAAGGCGCGCTGACCAATATCGCGGCGCATGTGCATGTCGGTGAAGGTGATTTTGTCCGCCGCCTGATACGCTTTGTCAATCGCAGCTTCGAGCGTATCCGCCGTCGCGGTGACGCCCAGAACGCGTCCGCCCGCGGTGACAATCTGCCCATCGACCAGCTTCGTACCCGCGTGGAACACGGTCGCGGTTTTTCCCGCTTCATCCAAGCCGGAAATCGGGTAGCCGCTCTTGTAGCTGACCGGGTAGCCGCCGGATGCCAGTACGACGCAGCACGCCGCGCCAGAGGCGAATTCAACGGGTGTATCCGCCAGCGTACCGTCCACCGTCGCGCGCATAATGGTCAGCAGGTCGCTTTTCAGCAGCGGCAGCACCACCTGCGTCTCCGGGTCGCCGAAACGGCAGTTGTATTCGATAACCTTCGGGCCTTTGGGCGTCATCATCAGACCGAAATACAGGCAGCCCGTGAAAGTGCGCCCCTCGGCGTTCATGGCGGCAATCGTCGGCAGGAAGATTTCGTCCATGCAGCGCTGCGCCAATTCGGGCGTGTAGCAGGGGTTGGGGGCAATGGTGCCCATGCCGCCGGTGTTGAGGCCCTCATCGTGGTCAAGCGCGCGCTTGTGATCCATGCTGGACACCATCGGCTTGACCGTCTTGCCGTCCGTGAACGCCAGCACGCTGACTTCCGGGCCGGTCAGGAACTCCTCGATGACGACCCGCGCGCCGGACGCGCCGAACTTCGCTTCCTTCATCATGGACGCGACGGCTTCCACGGCGCTTTCGCGGTCGGGGCAGATGAGCACGCCCTTGCCGAGCGCCAGACCATCCGCCTTGACGACGATGGGCATATCCGCCGTCTGCAAATACTTGACCGCCGCGTCGTAATCGTCAAACGTCTCATACGCCGCCGTCGGAATGCCGTACTTCTTCATCAGGTTCTTCGAGAACACTTTGCTGCCCTCGATAATCGCGGCATTCTTGCGCGGGCCGAACGCGGGAATCCCCTGCTCCGCCAGCGCATCCACCATGCCGAGGCACAGCGGGTCGTCCGGCGCGACGATGACGAAATCCACCTTGTTTTCCGCCGCCCAGCGGACGATACCATCCACGTCCGTCGCCTTGAAGGGCAGGCATGTCGCAATCTGCGCAATGCCGCCGTTGCCGGGCGCGGCGTACAGCGCCGTCACTTCCGGGTTTTCCTTGATTTTCAGCGCGATGGCGTGTTCGCGTCCGCCGCCGCCGACGATGAGTACCTTCATCTTGCTTCCCTGACCTTTCTGAATGCAATCAATGGTGGAACAGGCGCATATGCGTGAAGCACATGACCATATTGTACAGGTTGCAAGCGTCAATCACGTTATCATCGCGAATCGAACCGCCGGGCTGGGCGACATAGGTCACGCCGGAGCGGTGCGCGCGCTCGATGTTGTCGCCAAACGGGAAGAACGCGTCGCTGCCCAGCGCAACGCCGGTCTGCTGATTCAGCCACGCGCGCTTTTCTTCCTTCGTCAGCGGTTCGGGGCGCTCGGTGAAGAAGCGCTGCCAGCGGCCGTCCGCCAGCACCTCGTCCGGCTCGTCGGAGATGAACACGTCAATTGTGTTGTCGCGGTCGGCACGGGCGATTTTCTCCACGAACGGCAATGCCAGCACACGCGGATGCTGCCGCAGCAGCCAGTTATCCGCCTTCTGCCCTGCCAGACGCGTGCAGTGAATGCGGCTCTGCTGACCCGCGCCGATGCCAATCGCCTGACCGTCCTTGGCGTAGCAGACGGAATTCGATTGCGTGTATTTGAGCACAATCAGCGCCACAATCAGGTCGCGCTTGGCATCCGCCGGCAGGTCGTGATTCGTGGTCACGATGTCGTTCAGCAGATTTTCGTCGATAACGAACTCATTGCGCCCCTGCTCGAACGTGATGCCGAACACCTGCTTGTGCTCAATGGGCGCGGGACGGTATGCCGGGTCAATCGTAACAATATTGTAATTGCCCTTCTTCTTCATTTTCAGCAGCGCCAGCGCCTCGTCGGTGTAGCCGGGAGCGATGATGCCGTCGGACACTTCGGGCTTAATCAGCCGCGCGGTGCTTTCGTCGCACACGTCGCTCAGGGCAATCCAGTCGCCGAAGGAGGACATGCGGTCTGCGCCGCGCGCACGGGCATAGGCGCACGCCAAGGGCGACAGTTCCTGTTCACCCACGAAATAAATCTTGCGCAGGGTATCATTCAGCGGCAGACCCACCGCCGCGCCCGCCGGGCTGACATGCTTGAACGACGTCGCCGCGGGCAGACCCGTCGCGCGCTTGAGTTCGCTGACCAGCTGCCAGCCGTTGAGCGCGTCAAGGAAGTTGATGTAGCCGGGTTTGCCGTTCAGCACGGTCAGGGGCAGTTCGCCCTGCTCCATATAAATCCGCGACGGCTTCTGATTCGGGTTGCAGCCGTACTTCAATTCCAGCTCTTTCATGCCTCTTCCTCCTGATCATGCTTGTTGATGATGATGGTATCGCTGCTGCCGTCCGCCAAGCTGATATAGGAAACGTACAGCGACACCTTGTTGTCCTCATTCAGATTCATCCATGTATCCAGCGCCAGCTGCTCAATGTCGCCGTGCAGCGCCACCTTCTCCGGTTCGCCCGCGAAGGACGGAATCGGATTGCCGTCGCACTGGTAGGTGTGGATGAAATGTCCCTCGCCCGCCTTGGGCTGCGCGTACTCATAGAAATAGCGCAGGACGCTGCTTTCGTCGCCGTCGTCGGACTTGATGATGGACAGCTTGTAGGATGCTTTGCCGTCCGCGACGCGCACCAAGCCGCTGATGCGGGGCGTCCAGTTCGGGCGGTCGTCCTCGAACGTGCGGGTACGCAGCGCGTCCTCGAACGTCTGCCCATTCTGCATGAAGTCGTAGACCGTGTCGGTCTGGTCGCCGTTGGTGACGATGGTGTATTCGCCGCCCGGCAGCGCACGGACAGGCGCGTAGATAATCAGATGCGGGTCGGTCATCAGGCTTTCGTCGTGCGCCTTGGTGATGATGCCGTCATCCGTCTCCTCAAAAATGCGGTTGCGGCTGTTGACGCTGCGGCCCATGATAAAGTAGACAATCACGGCATATTCGCCGCTTTCGTCCACGCCGAGGCAGATGCCGCGCCCCGGATAGGTGTTATTGCTCAGCACGTCGTTCAATTCCTGCTTTTTCATTGCTCTTCCTCCCGCTTTTTTGCGATTTCGCCTGCCACCTGCTCCAGCGCCTGCGGCAGCAGAATCCACTCCGCCTGCTCCATCACGCGCCGCTGCAAGGTTTCCGGCGTGTCGCCCGGCAGCACTTCAACGGCTTTCTGCGCGATAATATCGCCGCCGTCGGTAATTTCGTTGACAAAATGCACCGTCGCGCCC